>CEWR01159396.1_pt1 | contig 37260 bp, 31 predicted proteins | sample 356321 | NCBI WGS metagenome assembly CEWR01 (sample SAMEA2621551, study PRJEB7988) | marine metagenome | biome: marine biome (ENVO:00000447); feature: mesopelagic zone (ENVO:00000213); material: "saline water (ENVO:00002010), including plankton (ENVO:xxxxxxxx)" | depth 790 m
GCCGTATACGATTTCTTGTCTTTTATCATTTCTTCAGGCGTACCAGCAAATAATAAGTTCCCTCCCTTTTTCCCACCAGTAGGGCCTAGGTCTAAAATATAATCTGCACATTTAATTAATTCTATATTGTGTTCTATGACAACAATAGAATGTCCTTTAGAAATCAATGCTTCTAACGAGTCTAATAATTTTTTGATGTCGTGAAAGTGCAGCCCTGTAGTGGGTTCATCAAAAATAAATAATGTTTTGTCTTTGGTGATTCCCTTCACTAAGAACGATGCTAGCTTTATTCTTTGTGCTTCTCCTCCAGATAATGTAGAAGAAGATTGTCCTAATTTTACGTAACCCAAACCAACATCTAATAAAGGCTGTAGTTTTTGTACTATTTTTCTTTGATGATTGTCGTCAAAGAAATAAATGGCATCTTCAATCGTTAAATTTAAAATATCGTCAATGTTTTTGCCTTTAAATTTTACTTCAAGCACTTCTTTTTTAAAACGTTTGCCTTTACATTCATCGCATTCTAAGAGCACATCTGCCATAAATTGCATTTCAATAGTTACCAGGCCTTCTCCCTTGCATTTTTCACAACGACCACCTTCTACGTTAAAAGAGAAGTGTTTTGGCTTGTAGTTCCTGGCTTTGGAAAGACTTTCGCTAGAGAATAATCCGCGAATGTCATCATAGGCTTTTATATAGGTAACAGGGTTGGAACGAGAAGACCTTCCAATAGGGTTTTGATCTATAAACTCTACATTTTTAAGTGTTTCAAAATCTCCCGATACAGAAGTATGTTCACCCATTTTTTCACCATGACCAATCAATTCTTTTTGTAAGGCAGGATATAATATTTTTTTCACCAAAGTACTTTTACCACTCCCAGAAACACCCGTAATAACGGTTAGTGTATTTAATGGAATTTCTACATTTATATTTTTAAGATTATTCTCTCTAGCTCCTTTAATAATAATCTTTTTAGTTGAAGTTCTTCTCTTTTTAGGAACCTCTATTTTTAATTCTTCAGTTAAATATTTTGCTGTTAATGACTCAGAATTTAAAATATCCTCAAAGGTTCCTTCCGCAACAATATGTCCACCATTGGTTCCAGCTTCTGGCCCGATGTCAATAATAGCATCAGCTTGCTTCATAATATCTTCGTCATGTTCAACAACAATTACTGTATTTCCTAGATCACGAAGCGATTTTAATACTTCTATCAATCGCAAGGTGTCTTTAGGGTGTAAACCAATACTTGGCTCATCTAAAATATACATAGATCCTACCAAGCTGCTTCCTAAGGAAGTTGCTAAATTTATACGTTGACTTTCTCCTCCTGAGAGTGTGTTAGAGGTTCGGTTGAGTGTTAAGTAACTTAACCCAACATTGTTTAAAAACTCTAAACGATTGTTTATTTCTACCAACAATCTTTTTGCAATGGCAGCATCATTTTTAGTGAGATTTATGTTTTTAAAGAACTCAGCCAATTCGTCAATAGGTAAGTCAACCAAATCAGAAATATTATGATCAGAGACTTTGATATAATTAGTCTCTTTTCGTAACCTTCGGCCATTACAAACTTTACATTTACTACGTCCTCTGTAACGAGATAATAATACACGAAACTGAATTTTATAACTCTTGCTTTCTAGGTATTCAAAAAAGTCATTCAGGCCAATAAAAGAAGAAGTCCCATTCCAAACCAATTCTTTTTGTTCGTCTGTCAATTCAAACCACGGTTTGTGAATGGGAATGTCATATTTATACGCATGATCAATAAGTTGATCTTTATGTTTTAAAAAGGACTCTGTTTTCCAAGGAGCAATAGCGTCTTCATATATAGAAAGAGCAGTATTTGGAATCACCAATTCTTCATCTACACCAATAGTACTGCCATAACCTTCACATTTAGGACAAGCACCATAAGGATTGTTAAAGCTAAAAAAATGAGTGTTTGGTTCGAGAAAAGTCAAACCGTCTAATTCGAATTTATTACTAAACGAACTGATAGATTTGTCATTTAAATTCTCAATAGAGCAAATACCTTTACCTTCAAAAAAAGCAGTTTGTATGGCATCTGCCAATCTGTTATAAAAATCCTCTTCGTCTTTTACAACAATTCTGTCGATGACAAGTTGTAGTTTTTTATCTAAAGCTAGTTTTTTTAAAGTTTTAGAATTGTATTTTTCAAGAAAGGTTTCGTCAATACGTTCTATGTTGTTGTCAACTTTTAAACGCGCATACCCTTGTTGTGATAACAATTTTATTACAATTTCAGGATTTTTGTCTTCTTCAAAGTAAATAGGAGAGAGTAGGAGCAGTTTTGTTTTTTCTTTAATGCTTTTCACAAAATTCAAAACATCTGTTACGGTATGTTTTTTTACCTCTAGATTAGAGATTGGAGAATAGGTTTTACCAATTCTAGCAAAGAGTAACTTTAAATAATCAAAAATTTCAGTTGATGTTCCAACTGTAGATCTCGGATTTGTAGAGTTTACTTTTTGCTCAATTGCTATTGCAGGAGCAATACCTTTTATGTAGTCAACTTTTGGTTTATGTAATTTTCCTAAAAACTGTCTCGCATAGGATGACAAACTTTCAACATATCTTCGTTGCCCTTCTGCATACAAAGTATCAAAAGCCAAACTAGATTTTCCAGAGCCAGATAAACCAGTTATTACAACTAGTTTATTTCTAGGTATGGCGACATCAATATTTTTTAAATTGTGTAACTGAGCACCTTTGATAAGGATATTTTTTTTGGGATCTAGAGAAGAAATATTTTTGGTCATTTTATAAAAAATAATAGCGGTAAAAATAATCAATTCCTTTTTTAATTCTTACTAATTTATGGAACAAGTTTCTAAAATAAGAATAATATGAGAATCGTATCTATAAAAATTTAACACGAAAAACTTGTAATAGCTATAATAATTCTTCATATTTGTTGTCTACTAATTAATAAAAATCCTGCATATAATAAAAAATTACTTTTAAAGAGTACTAATTAGCCGTCTTGGTGATTAATTTAAAAGAGAGTTTATGCAGCAGATTAAAGTTTCTGATAGTGTTTTAGTGTTGAATTATATAAATGGAGATGAAAAGTCTCTAGAGAAATTGATTTTAAAACACAAACAAAAAATATTCGGTTTTATATATTCTAAAGTTTCAGATAGACATCTGGCAGAAGATATCTTTCAAGATACATTTATAAAAGTAATCCATACTTTAAAGAGGGGAGCGTATAACGAAGAAGGTAAGTTTTTACCTTGGGTGATGAGAATTTCTCATAACTTAGTGATTGATCATTATAGAAAATCAAGTCGTATGCCTAAGTTTAATCGTACAGATGAATTTGATATTTTCTCTGTTTTATCTGATTCTAGTAAAAATATTGAATCAGTTATAATACAAAAGCAGCTGTATGATCAAATCACGGATTTGATTCAATATTTGCCAATAGACCAAAAAGAGGTCTTGAGAATGAGAATTTATAATGAATTAAGTTTTAAAGAAATTTCTGAAAACACAGGTGTAAGTATCAACACAGTGCTAGGAAGAATGAGGTATGCATTGATAAATATGAGAAAGTTAGTTGCAAAGAAAGAAATTGTTTTAACCAACTAACATACGAAAGTGTATTATTTACCGTTATATATTAAAATAACTTTATATATGATAAAAAATTACACAATCAAAAAAACATCAAACACCCCTAGAAACCCATCAGAGAATACCATTCAGTTTTTATTGAATTATTCGAAATCATTACACTTTATTCAAACAAAAAGTAATGAAGGTTCTGTAGAAGTAAATTTAAATTAAGCCTCCACTGGAGGTTTTTTTGTTATCTATACGTATGTAATAAAAAAAGTTTAAGAGTTACTTATAGGTAGAAATCGCTAGTTTAAAAATTTCATGTGTTTTTTTAATAGGGATATCTTTTGTCGGAGTAATTGGAAGTTTTTTTATTCTTTTTCTGTCCCCTTGTATCAATTCAGTATGCTCAATTAAAAAACCTCTTGCAATACCTATATAAGGTTCTTGTGTTTTCTTGTTTTTCCATAAATAACAAAAGGGTTTCTTTTTATAATAGAAGGAAGGCAGACCATATTTCCATTCTTCAGAAATATGTATATCATAGTTTTTGATAATAGTACGCAAAGTCAGCAAACAACTTTTGTTGGGTTCTACTTGTTTAAGATAATACGCTTCAATTTTTTCTTTCATTTTTAGTGTAAAGTAAAACCAAAATAGAATTCTAGTACTTTAGCTTTGAAGAAATAGTCATATTTTGATTTGATTACATCGTTTTCTGAGTTTTCAAATCGTAACCTTGCCAAGCTATAGTCAAAAGAATTTATCACCCCTAAATCAAATTTTTCTTGAGAATATCGAAAAGATTCTTTTCTTGCGGCTAATGATTTTTCAGAAGCTTCAAATACAGCGTACGCAGATAAAACATCGTTGTAACTTTGATTCACTTTACTTTTTAAATCAATTTTGGCTTGGTCTAATGCTAATATACTTTTTTCTAAGTTTATTTTAGATCTACGAACGGAATTGCTATTTTCTAATCTATTGAAAATGGGGATATTTAATCTTAAAAAGAAAGTATGTTGCTTGTTGTCTTTTAATTGTGTGCTAAAAGGCTCGAGAATTGGTAGTGTGTTTAGATCAACACTCCTTACTAAGTTGTCATCAAAAGCACCTGTTCTAAAGTCATATCCACCTGAAAAAGTAGGATGATAAATTCCTTTAGAGAGTTTTAGATTATCCTCGCTTATCTCTACAGAAATTTCAGAATTTTTGATATCATTTCTGGTTTCTAATGCTTTAGAATAAATCTCAAATGGGGTTTTTTCTAATATGGTCGTTGAAGTTATTTCTATAGCTTCTGTAATTTTAAAAGAATCATAATCAACAATAGCTAAAATATTAGCCAAATTAATTTTAGAAATTCGTACTAAGTTTTTTGTGTTGATAATTGTTCGTTCTTGGTCAGCGATAGATGATTCTATTTCCAGTAAATCTCCCTTTGGGATAGTTCCTACTTCTGCTAGTTCTTGACTTCGTTTTAACTCTTTCTTATTGACTTTAGATTGGCTGATTACATTTTTTAATGATTCTTTATTAAAAGCTACTTGTAGATATGCATTGATAATATTTAAAGAAATATTATCCTTCATGTCTTCTAGTTGGTATTGATTGGCTAGAATTCCAAGATTGGCCTTGTGCAAGTTACGAATGTTCCTTAATCCATTGTATAAAATAACGCTACTGGAGATTCCAATATTTGTATTTTGTTGTTTTTTTACAGCATTAACACCAGACCTTCCAGGTGTCAATCCATTTTGCCAACTATGCCCTAAACTTGAACTAAGATTAGGTAAGAAACCTCCTATGGCACCTCTTTTGTTTATTTCTGATGTTTGGAGATCTAACTCAGATTGCTTGATAGAAATATTATTTTCAAAAGCATAATCGATACAGTCTTTTAAAGTCCAGGTTTTTTGAGCAAACGTTGAAAAACAAAAAAGTGAAAGTCCTACTATTAAAAGTTTTTTCATAATTAAATTATTTTTTGTAATTATCTTCTTTAGATGCTTTGTTCCAAACTTTAATCTTGTCTGATTCTTCGACCCCTGATAAAACTTCTACATTAATACCATCAGAAATACCTAGTTCTACATCTCTTTTCTCAAAGGTTTGTTCTCCTATTTCTATTTCAATAAATGGAGTTTCGGTTTCTCTATCATATTGCACTAAGGATTCTTTCATTGCAAGTATGTCTGTTTTTTTATCTAAAATCAATTCTGCATTTGCACTATAGCCTGCTCTTACGTATGTTGAGTCGTTTAATGTTAGTGCTGCTTTTATTTTAAATAAAACGGCTCCTTGGTTTTCTGTCCCTTTGGGAGCTACAAAGTTTAATTTTGCTTTGTAGGTAACCCCTTCAATAGCTCCTATTTTCACATCTAAAATAGTACCTTCTTTTAGTTTGCCAACTTCTGCTTCATCTACATTTCCCTCAAAAATCATTTTATTTAAATCAGCAATTGCCGCAATGGTTGTTCCTTCATTAAAAGTACTATTTTCAATTACTTGATGCCCCACTTTTACAGGTATTTCTAGGATCGTTCCAGTGACTGTAGAGCGTATATTTGTATTCGCTGAAGAGGAGGCATTTGCAGATCCTACTTTGATAATTTTATAATCACTCTTCGAGTTTTCTAGTTCTTGAAGAGCTTGGTTGTAGCTTAACTCGATAGAATTAAAATTCTGAATAGCGATCACGCCTTTGGCAAGTAATGTTTTGTTTCTGTCGTAATCTATTTTTTGATTATCCAGATTTAACTCAGCTCTTTTAACTCTGCCTTTAGCAGCGTTTAAAGCTTTTTCATCAGGTATGATTTTTATTCTGGCGATCAAATCTCCCGCATTTACAAAATTTCCTTCTTCCACAAGTATTTCTGCAATAATACCCGAAATTTGAGGTTTTATATTTGTTTCATCTTCAGGGGTAACTTTTCCTGTAGCGATTGATTTTTTCTCTATAGTTGTAATAAATGCGGTGTTTGTTTTAAAATCAACAGCTGATTTATTATTCTTTTCTTTAAAAAACCAAAGTACCCAACCTAAGAGTCCAAGTAGTATGATTACAATTATAATTTTCAATGCTTTTTTCATGTCAATTAGGATTTTGTTTTGTTATGCATTAATTCGTCGCTCACGATAATACCGTCTTTTAAGCGTACCAATCTATCTGTTTGTTTTGCAATATCTTCTTCATGTGTAATGACCACAATTGTCATTCCTTCAGCGTGGATGCCTTTTAGAATGTCCATTACAGATTCTGTAGTCGTTGAGTCTAGTGCTCCAGTTGGCTCATCAGCTAAAATTACTTTAGGTTTAGTTACCAATGCTCTCGCAATAGCAACACGTTGTTTTTGACCTCCAGACAATTCATTAGGTAAATGGGTTGCCCAGTCTTTTAAACCAACTTTTTCTAAGTATTCTAATGCTAATTGTTGACGTTCTTTTTTCTTTATTCCTTTGTAATAAAGTGGCAGAGCAACGTTTTCTAGTGCTGTTTTATAGGATATTAAATTGAAAGATTGAAAAATAAAGCCTAAAAATTTATTTCTAAGAATGGCTGCTTTCTTTTCGTTGAGCTCTTTAATTTCTTCTTGGTTTAACGAATATTTTCCTCTATCATGTTCATCTAAAAGCCCTAATATATTTAGAAGGGTAGATTTTCCTGAACCAGATGCTCCCATAATGGAAATAAATTCCCCTTCTTTAATAGTAAGGTTGAGTCCTTTTAATACATGAAGGAAATCTTTCCCTACAGGATAGGATTTGTGTAAGTTTTCAATCTTAATCATTTACAAGCCAATTTAATTTATTCATCACTTAATGCTTCTATAGGTTTTATTCTGGTTGCTCTATTTGCGGGAATTAGACCAATTAATGTTCCTAGTACAGCCAACATCAATACTGCAATTATAACGATAGAAATCGATACAGATGGGTTTACCAATGCTGCATCATCTCCTTGACCATATTTTTTATCTATAAAAATCAGAACAAGTCCTCCGCTAATAATTCCTAAAACACCTGCAATAAGAGAAAGCGATAAGGCTTCCATTATTACTTGACGTTTGATCATTATAGGCGTTGCCCCAAGTGCTCTTCTAATTCCAATTTCTTTTGTTCTTTCTGTTACAGTAATCAGTAAAATATTTCCAATTGCAAATACCCCAGCGATTAAGGTTGCAATTCCTACAAACCATGTCAAAAATTGCATTCCTTTTAAAAACCCTGTAATTTTTATATATTCTTTTCCTAGATTAAATCCTCCAAAAGCTCTGGGGTCTTTTGGATTTACACTACCAAGGTTTTTTAGTAGTAGTTTTGCATCTGCTTCTATTTGGTTGATGTCTTTGTCAGGAGAACCTGTAATCATTAACCACCCAACAGAGTCGCCTGTATTGTAAGTTTGTTGAAAGGTAGAGAATGGAATATGAACACTGTTTTCGTCGTCAAACTTACCGCTTTTAAAGACGCCGATTACTCTGAAATTAATGTTGTTGATTAATAAATTTTCTCCAACAGCGTCTACTCCTTTTTGAAACAATTGTTTGTATATTTCTTCTGAAATTACGACTACCTTTCTTTTTTCATGGATATCTTTTTGGTTGATAAACCGACCATAACTTAAGTTTTTCTTTTGAACATCGTTTAATTCGGGATAATCACCAAATATAGTGAAGTCTGCAGATTCGAAATTTCGTGTAAGTGTTCCTATTCTATCGTGTCTAGGAACAACAAAATTTACTCCGTCAATTTCATTTTTTATTTTCTCAATATCACTTAATTTGATGCGGATTTTTCTGTTTTCTTGAAACCCTTTAAAAGGCATACTTGTTCTTTGGCCCCAAATAAAAACAGTGTTTGTTGCCATATTTCCAAACATTCTGTTAAAAGAATTTTCCATGCCTTTGGCACTTCCCAATAACGTAACTAATAAAAAGATACCCCAAGTCACCCCAATAATAGTAACCATAGTTCGCAATTTATTTTTACGAATACTTTCGTAAATCTCTTGCCAGGTATCACTTTCAAATAAAAATTTCATTCAGATTATTTTGCTAGGTTTTTAGTCATTTTGTAAGGCAACTATAGGTTTTATTTTTGCAGCTTTTTTTGCAGGTAAATACCCTGCAATACATCCCGCAATAATGAGAACAAACATCGCTGAAGCAACCAAGTTTGAACTTACATTCGGGTCAGTGATAAAATAGACTTCTAAACTATTTCCTAAGAGAGCAAGCGTTCCAATTCCTAATAGCATTCCAGCATATCCTGCAATGGATGTAATGAGTATAGATTCAAGTAAAATTAGCATAACGATAGCATTTGGCTTTGCTCCTAATACCTTTCTAATTCCAAGTTCTTTGGTTCTTTCTTTTACGATATACACCATAATGTTGCTAATTCCCACAACTCCAGCAATAAGACTTCCAAAACCAATAAAAATCACCATCAAACCAATGACAAAAGTCATCTGATTTATTTCTCGCCTTCGTTCAGCAAAATTTACTGTTCGAATAGCTCTTTGATCATCAGGTGCCACAGAGAATCGTTCTTTAAAATCTTTTGTTAGATTTTCACTGAAGGCTACCGTTTGATCAAAATTCATTTTTGTATTATACGCAATTCGAATTTCATTGATGTATTCTTTATTAGAAAAAATAGTCTGAGCTGTAGTTACTGGCATGTATATTTTTCGTTCTTCATTATCGCCTCCATCATCTTCAAATGTGCCAATTACTTGAAAAGATATTCCTTGTAGAATGATGTGTTTACCAATGGGGTTTTTATTACCGAAAAGATCTTCAACAACAAGTCTCCCAATAACAATATAGTTCTGGTTTGTTGTGATGTCATTATTGTTTAGGTACCTACCATAAGTGACTTTTGTGTTCTCTAAATACTGATGGTCAGGATGGACAGCTCTTATGTTATAATTGTTTTTTTTTCCTTTGTAAGAACCTGTAAAGTTTTTATAGACACGTGCAGTTATGTATTCAATATTGTTTTTATATTTACTTTTAACATATTCAAAATCTTGGTTGGTGAAATGTATCTTTTTTCCTGTTTGATTTCCTTTGAAAGGTTTCGAAGTCCTACCAGACTTAATGAAGATAGTATTGCTGGCATCGTCTGAGAATAAGTTAGAAAATGTATTCTGTAGTCCATTAGAGATGCCCGACAATAGTGTGAATATAAGAATAGCAAATAAGATAGTGAAACCTGATAGTATGCTTCTTAACTTATTCTTATTTATGCTTTGAAAGATTTCACCCCAAAGGTCGGTATCAAACATAATCGTGAAATAAGGTATTGTTGTTGATTTTCATAGCATTGCTAAATTAAGAATATAAAGATGATTCCTACAGGGAATCTGGTAAGCTTTTGTTAAAAAAAACATAAAAATAAGTATAAATATAAGGTTCTCTTTTCTAATATATATTAGATGTTAACTTGTTTGGAAACGAAATCAAAAGAGTAACCAAAAAATTAGCGCAATTGTTCTTCTCCTTTAAATAATATCGTATCGTATTTTTTTTGAAGTTCTGTATAAAAATCTTTTAGTACTGTTTTTTCTTGTTTTTTGTAATAAATGATAAAGCGTTTAAAAATTGAATTGATTTCGATTTCTGGACTTGTATATTAAACTCGTATTAATAGAAGTTTACTTTTTCAAGAATCTATTTCGTTAAAGTATAACATCCGTTTTGTAAGTTAGACGAAAGATTTCTAACTTTCTTATAAATCACAATTTAAACCCGACATACGGTAATTTTAGTAAGAATTCAAAAGATATGTAGCGGCTAAGTATGCTACAGCGCTTTTGCGGTCTGGACACGATAGTGGAATATCTTGTAGAATTCAATAAAATTATCAGAAGTCCAAATTTTTGTTTCTTTTCATCAATGGAAAATAAAAATGAATAAATTAGCGTGCAATTTTAAAGTATAATTACTTCGAGGTTAATATTATATTTTCTTAGAGTGATATCGCATAGGAATAAGAAAAAAATCAAGTGGAAAAACAAAAACCGTACAGGGTTGCTTTCAAAGAAAGAAGCAAATGTGAGTTCTCGTAAATTAACATGTAAAGTTTTCTTAAAAACGGATAAGAGTTTTATCATTTTATATTGAAAATTTTATGAAATTTTCAAGAATAGACTTTGTTGATTGTAAGTTTATTGATAAAACGAAAATTTTGTAACCTATAAATAAAGAATAAAGGAGATTATACGTGTTAGAAATTAGGAAATATTAAAACTTGCAAAGACATGTAATTCTTATTGAAAATATCTATACTTTTGTTTTTTCAGAAACTAAAAAAATAAACAAAACTTCTACTATGAGCGTTTTAGTAAATAAAGATTCAAAAATTATTGTTCAAGGTTTTACAGGTAAGGAAGGAACTTTCCATGCCGGTCAGATGATTGATTACGGAACCAATGTTGTTGGCGGTGTTACTCCAGGAAAAGGGGGACAAGAGCATTTAGGCAAACCAGTATTTAATACTGTTGCGGATGCAGTTGAAAAAGCTGGAGCTGATACAACTTTAATTTTTGTACCACCTGCTTTTGGAGCAGATGCGATTATGGAAGCTGCTGATGCAGGAATAAAAGTAATTATCTGTATTACAGAAGGAATACCTACTGCGGATATGGTAAAGGTAAAAGCTTATTTAGATGGAAAAGAGTCTCGTTTAATCGGACCTAACTGTCCTGGTGTTATTACTCCGGATGAAGCTAAGGTTGGAATTATGCCAGGTTTTATTTTCAAGAAAGGAAATGTAGGTATTGTTTCTAAATCAGGAACCTTAACATATGAAGCTGCTGATCAAGTGGTAAAACAAGGATATGGAATTACTACAGCAATCGGAATTGGAGGAGATCCAATTATTGGAACTTCTACAAAAGAAGCTGTTGAGTTGTTAATGAACGATGATGAAACAGAAGCAATTGTTATGATTGGTGAAATAGGTGGTCAGTTAGAAGCTGATGCTGCAAAATGGATCAAAGCTGATGGAAACAGAAAACCTGTGATAGGATTTATTGCTGGTCAAACGGCTCCTGCTGGAAGAACTATGGGACATGCAGGTGCTATAGTTGGTGGTGAAGATGATACTGCTCAAGCTAAAATGGCTATTTTAAGAGAAAATGGAATTCACGTAGTAGATTCTCCTGCAAAAATTGGAGAAATGGTTGCTAAGGTGTTGAAAAAATAAATTAATTACAAATTTTATAAAGGCTGTATCTTGAAAAAGACACAGCCTTTTTTGTTTTTTGTAAGTACCTGCCTTTTATCTCTTTAGAAAGCGAAATTTTGTTTTTACTTACAATCCTTCTCTAATTTGTGATGTATTAAGTATATTTGCCCTCAAATTTAAAATATCGAAAATGAAACTTCTTGAAAATAAAACAGCATTAATTACGGGTGCAACTAGAGGAATTGGAAAAGGAATCGCAACTATGTTTGCAAAACAAGGTGCCAATGTAGCATTTACATATAGCTCTTCTGTGGAAGCTGCGGATGCTTTAGAAAAAGAATTGTCTGCATTTGGAGTAAAAGTAAAAGGATATCAATCAAACGCTGCAAATTTTGATGCGGCTCAAGAATTAGCTGAAGCTGTTTTAAAAGAATTTGGAGCGATTCATGTATTGATCAACAATGCAGGGATTACCAAAGATAATTTATTAATGCGTATCAGCGAACAAGATTTTGATAGTGTAATTGAAGTGAATTTAAAATCTGTTTTTAATTTGACAAAAGCTGTTGTTCGTCCTATGATGAAGCAGCGTTCAGGATCTATTATAAATATGAGTTCTGTAGTTGGAGTTCAAGGTAATGCTGGTCAAACAAATTATGCTGCTTCAAAAGCTGGAATGTTAGGATTTACTAAATCAGTAGCACTGGAGTTAGGTTCTCGTAACATTCGTTGTAATGCAATTGCACCAGGATTTATTGAAACTGAAATGACTGCTAAGTTAGATGAGAAAGTTGTAGATGGTTGGAGAAAAGCGATTCCTTTAAAAAGAGGAGGTTCTCCAGATGATATTGCAAACGCATGTGTGTTTTTAGCTTCTGATATGTCTGCGTATATTACAGGACAAACATTAAACGTTGATGGCGGTATGATTACGTCTTAAGCAATTTTTTGAAATAATATGTAACACTCACCCTACATTTGATTCATCGTTAAATGTAGGGTGTTGCTGTTTGGTGAGTTTTTATAGAAAAAGATACTTATTATTCGTTTTAATATAGATGTAAAGCCTTTATTTTAAAACAAATTATGTTCGTACGGCAAAAATGTTATCTTTGGAGCAATAATATAACATATGTCAATCTATTAAGCTCTTCTGTGATAAGGATATGCTGTTTGTTGATGAAGAACAAAAAATAATTAATCCTTGAAAAGGAAATTTAGGAGACTTTTTTAAGTTTCTATATAACTAAAAATTAAAGTAGAAGATGAGTGTATTGGTAATAAATAGTTTTGATGAGTATAAGTCTTTTGAAGGTAAAGATTTAGGTGCTTCAGAGTACTTGAAAATAACGCAAGATCAAATTAATAAATTTGCAGATGCGACTTTAGATCATCAATGGATTCATTTAGACCAAGAAAAAGCAAAAGAAGAAAGTCCGTTTAAAAACACTATTGCTCATGGTTATTTAACCTTGTCTGTTCTTCCTTATTTATGGGGGCAAATTGTTGAAGTTCGCAATAATAAAATGATGGTTAATTATGGAATAGATAGCTTAAAATTTATTACTCCAGTGCTTGTAGACAGTGAATTGAGATTAAATGCAAAGTTAAAATCGATCGTAAACTTAAGAGGTACCTCAAAAGCTATTTTGAGTATTTCAATTGAAATAAAGGGGCAAAGAAAACCCGCGCTACAGGCAGATATTATATTCTTATATCATTTTACAAATTAAGATGTCTGAATTAAAAAAAAGCTTGTTTATCTTAAGATAAGTAAATTAAAGTTTCTGAATTTTGTCCTATTCTAGGTTGGCCTAAAATAGATATTTTAGAGTAGTCATCTGTTTTGAATAATAAGTTGTTGACTAAATGATGTACGGAGTAAAACAGATATACAATTGTGAGTTTGCAGGTTGTTCTTTTATCTCTTGAGTAGACAATTATGCACAATTTCGATAAAGATAAAAATATCTGAAACTTCTCTTGAAGTTATGACTTAAATAGAGATTCAAATTGTAAATTTGATTGAATTTAAAATTTTATAAAAATGAGTAATCCACAATTAGACATTCGTTTCCCAAAAGGAGGAGCGTTAATAATTATAATAGTAGTTTTAGCAATAATATTTTTTTCCAAAGCAACAGTAACACTTGGTTCTGGTGAAGCAGGAGTGTTGTATAAAACTTTTGATGGGGGGGTAGTAACTGATGAGCCGGCCTTAGGAGAAGGATTTCATTTTGTTGCGCCTTGGAATAAAGTAATTGTATACGAGGTACGTCAACAAGAATTGTTAGAGAAAATGAAAGTTTTATCCTCTAATGGTTTAGATATTTTACTAGAAGTAACGGCATGGTATCAGCCACAAGTTGATAAAATAGGACTTTTACATCAAAAGAAAGGTCAAAGCTATTTAGACAGAGTTATCAAACCTTCAATTCGTTCTGCAGCAAGAAGTGTAGTTGGAAGGTATACACCAGAGCAAATTTATTCTAGTAAGCGTGATGCTATTCAAGCGGAGATATTTGTTGAAACGAAAACCATATTGGATGGACAATATATTCAGTTAAATGAAGTACTTGTAAGAGATGTAACGTTGCCTCCAACAATTAAAACAGCTATCGAAAAGAAATTAAAACAAGAGCAAGAATTTTTGGAATACGAATTTACAATTCAGAAAGCACAGAAAGAAGCAGAACGTCAAAAAATTGATGCAGAAGGAAAAGCAACTGCCAACAAAATATTGAATGCATCGTTGTCTGAAAATATCCTAAAAGAAAAAGGTATTGAAGCAACATTGGAATTGGCAAAGTCTCCAAACGCTAAAGTAATTGTAATTGGATCTGGAAAAGACGGTTTGCCAATTATTTTAGGGAATAACTAGGCTTCGACAAACACTCAGCCAACGTGCTTCGAGAATTTATAATCCTAATTGCTTAGCCTGTCTGTTTTTACATTCAGTTTAGGAGTTGATAATTCTAGGAGTAAAGAAATTAAAAAAAGCTTATCTATTTTAGATAAGCTTTTTTTGTTTAAGTGTTTTTAATTTTTGAAATTATAGATTTCGCAGCAACCATACCTGTAGAAAAACAGCCTTGCAACAAATAACCACCAGTAATGGTGTCCCAGTCAAACATCTCTCCAGTAATATATATGTTTGGAAATTTTTTTAGCGAAAGCTCAGTGTTTAATTCTGATAAAGGAATTCCTCCAACGCTAGAGATAGCTTCTTCCAAAGAACGAAGTGACTCGATAGGAATTTTAATTTTTTTTATCGATTTCACGAACAACTTAGGGTTCAAGTAGGTTTCTTTATCGGTGAAGGATTTTATAAGTGCTATCTGTACTTTATCCAGTTTAAATAGGTACGCATAATTTTTTGGGAGCGTAGTTTCTGTTATTTTTCGAAAAAGTTCTTTTTCGGTATTAAATGGTTTTAAGTCTATTTCTATAAAAGTTTGAGTGTCGTTTTTTAAAGCCTCTCTAACGATTCCAGAAATAGGGTAGATGGCATTTCCTTCAAGGCCGTAAGAACTTATAACAGCTTCTCCTTTTATCGTTTTTTCATGATAACTAACACGAATATTTTTCAAAGGACTTCCAATAAAAGGTTCAATCTCTTTGTCTTTAAAATTAATTTCCAATCCACAATTAGAAGCTTCAAAAGGTTTTGTTTCTATATCTTGTTTAGTAAAGATAGGTGACCAATCTCCTTTAGATCCGGTTACAGACCAAGAACCACCACCTAATGCAAATACACAGAAATCAAATGCTTCTGTTTTTCTTTGTCCTTTATATATGAGTTCAATTTGTTCAGTATCAAAATCAATAAATTCATGCTCAAAATAAAGTGTTCCACCTTGAGAGAGAATTCTGTTTTTAAGCACATTCAATACTTCTATAGGTTTGATTCCTTTTTTGGGAAAAATACGTCCGCTACTACCAATATAGGTAGGGATTCCTAGCTCTTGTAGCCAATCTCTAGTTGCGGTTGTGTCAAAAGTATGTAGAAAATTTTCAAATGATTTTTCAGGAGTGTATTTTGAAGTCAATTCATTTTCTAGTACGCTGTTGGTAATATTAAATCCTCCTTTTCCTGCAACTAAAAATTTTCTCCCTAGTGTTTTTCCTTTTTCAAAAAGATGTACCTCGTGTGTTTTACTTAATTCAATAGCAGCCATCATGCCGGCGGGCCCACCACCAACAATAACGATCTTTTTTTTAGGATTGGAATCAGTCACTTTGAAAAGGATTAGAGTACGTTGACTTCTATTTCTAATGTAATCTCGAAATTTCTTAACACAGTAGCTTGAATTTTTATAGCAAGCTTATGTACTTCTTTTCCGGTTGCATTTCCGTAATTTACTAGAACTAATGCCTGGTTTTTATGAGAACCTGTTTCACCAAAGCGCTTTCCTTTGAATCCACATTGTTCAATAAGCCATGCTGCAGGAATTTTTATTTCTTTCTCAGAAATAACATAAGAAGGCATCGTTGGATGTATCTTTTTTAGTCTAGCAAAATTCTTACTTGAAATTACGGGGTTTTTAAAAAAGCTCCCGCTATTTCCAATTTCTTTGGGATTTGGTAGTTTTGAATTTCGAATATTAATTACAGCGTCACTAATGTTTTTTATATTAGGTTGTGTGATTTTGGTAGATTCTAATTCTGCTTGAATAGCACCATAAGAATTATGTAACGTATGTTCGTTTCTTGTCAATTTAAAAGTAACAGTTGTAAGTATATATTTTCCTTTCAGCTCGTTTTTAAATACAGAGTTTCGATACCCAAAATCACACTCATAATTCGAGAAATTTTTAAGTATACCCGTCTTTATTTCGACGGCTTCAACTCCAGTAATAGTGTCTTTAACTTCTACACCATACGCTCCAATATTTTGAATAGGGCAGGTGCCAACATTTCCTGGAATCAGTGATAAGTTTTCCAAACCGCCATAATTTTTTGAAATGCACCACAATACAAATTCATGCCAATTTTCTCCAGCCTGAACAGAAACTAAAACTTCATTTGAGTTTAATTCTTGTACTTCAATCCCTTTTGTATTTAGGTGTATAACAAGTTTATTAATGTCTTTTGTTAGTAGTAAATTACTTCCTCCACTTAGCACAAAAACATCTTCCTTTAGTTGCAAAACTTCCTGTAATTCACCTACATTTTTAACAGATACATATCTTTTCGCATTTACATCAATTCCGAAAGTGTTAAAGGGTTTTAAGGAAACAACATGCTGTATATTCATAGAATTTTGTACTTGTTAATCTTTATATTCAAGTAAAGCCAGTTTCAATAGTTCAACAGAACGAATCAAGTCTTTTTGATTCAAAACATAAGCAATTCGTATTTGTGATTTACCAATGTTTTCTGTCGTATAAAAACCACTCGCTGGGGCGACCATTAATGTTTCGTTATTGTCAGAAAAATATTCTAATAGCCATTTGGCAAAATTATCGGTATCCTTTACCGGTAGTTGTACGATACAATAAAAGGCTCCTTGAGGCGTAAAGACAGTAATACCTTCAATTTTTTGAAGCTCTTCTACTAAGGTATTTCTCCTAGATGTATATTCTGTAACTACTTTTGTGAAATAACTTTTAGGTGTTTCTAATGCTGCTTCCGCTGCAATTTGGGCATAAGTAGGAGGACTCAATCTTGACTGAGCCATTTTCATAACCGTAAATATAAATTCAGCGTTTTTAGAAACAATACATCCTATGCGAGCACCACACATACTATATCTTTTAGAGATAGAGTCAATCATAATTGCATGTTGGTCCATCCCTTCTTCGCTAAGAATTGAATAATGAGTTTCCCCATCATAAACAAATTCACGATAGACTTCATCAGCGATTAAAAACAAATCATATTTGATTGCTAATTCTTTTAATTGCTGAATATCTTTTTTTGAATAGACAACTCCAGTTGGGTTTCCAGGGTTGCAAATTAAAATTGCTTTGGTTTTATCCGTAATAACTTTTTCGAAATCAGCAATTTTTGGCAATGCAAAATTTTCTTCAATAGTTGAAGTAACAGGAACTACATTCACACCCGCAGCAATGGAAAAACTATTGTAGTTTGCATAAAAAGGCTCAGGAATAATAACTTCATCGTGAGGGTCGGTTATGCAGGCAATTGTAAAAAGCAATGCTTCAGAGGCACCAGTAGTTACAATAATATCTTCCTTACTTATTGAAATACTATTGCTATTGTAATAATCTACTAATTTTTGGCGATATGTTGCAGATCCATTTGATGTGGAATAACTTAATATTTCAACAGTATTATTTTTGACAGCATCTAGAGCTACTTTTGGTGTTTTAATGTCTGGTTGTCCAATGTTTAAATGATATATATTAATTCCTCTTTTCTGGGCTGCATCTGCGTAAGGAACTAGTTTTCTTATTGGTGATTCTGGAGTTAAATGTCCTTTCTTTGAGATTTTTGGCATATATAATCCTTCTTTTGTGTTTTTTTTATCGGCTTGTGGCTTTCACAAAATCAGACAAACTTAACGTTTATATAACGAATAACCCCTGTTTTAACTCAGTTTTTTGTAACTTAGAGTAAATATGAACTGTTGTGTCTCCTTATATAAACATACTATTTTTAATGCTGGCTTTTTTATTGAAAGCTCAAACTGCCTCGTACTTACCTCAGGGTTAGAAAAAACAAAGAATTTTATTTAAATTTATTAATAATTTAATCATTCGTCCTTTTAAATTGAAAGTAATTAAAGGGAATATATTATTTTTTACTGATGATAAAGACTTTAACGTAAATGATTCTTTAGAAAAAGTTTTTATACGAGGGTTAGGGTATGGAGAATCTATAGAGGCTTATGTATCAAAAAAAATTCAATTTCCTATAAAAACATACAAATAGAAAACAAGAATTTATATTTATAAGAAGATGAGAAATTGACTTTTTCAGCGAAAAAAAGAATTATACTTAATGGGGTAGCTGGTGCTGATTTTTTTAGAGAAAATGTGGTGAAAGTTGATTGTAAAAATAAAAAAGTAACCGTGTACGATTCTGAGTGTTTTTATAGAAAAAAGTATAAAAAGAAAGAGAGTAGATTCTGTATCATTGGTTTTTCATAGCGATAAACCATATATATATATAAGAAAAAGTAAAATTCTTTGAAAAAGATTTATTACCGACATCTGTAAAATTATTAATTGATACAGGGGAAACCGATGCTCTGTGGTTGTTTACAGATGAAAATAAGTTTGGCAATTTACCTACCAAACGGTTTACAGGTTTTATAGGTGAAAGTTTAACAGAAAGTCTTTATGTTGATAAGTTAGGGATAGAGAATATTTTCATTTGGAAGACATGAATTTGGCAATCTTATAGTTTCTTTTTTAGATATATGCCTGAGAGTCAGAACAAAAAAAAAGAGGTAGAAAAGATACTCTAGGTACAGGTATTTTGAAGTGATTTACTGCTTGGTTTGATTAAGAGAATCCTAAGATGTTCCTTAAAAAAAAATAAAATTATAATAAAGGTTTTTACTAGAACATAAGTGGTCTCGAAATCAATTATAATGGAAGTATATCATTGATTGAATATAGGCAGAATACAACTAATTTGAATAGATCAGATTATGTTATTATTCTTTTTAGTTATAATTTTGTTTTGAAACCATCTTAAACAATTGCAAATGTAAGGAAGGATCTCCAGAAGGATTAGGTGACTTAAATAAGGCGATGTTTTGTTAGAGATTAATAATAGATCTGTCCAAGAAAGGACTTTCAGTGATATTGTCGAGTATTTTTATACAAAAAAAATAAAGTAGTAGAATTGTTGATAAAGAGAAGTGAAGAAGAAATGTGTTTTTAAATTTCAACTAATTGATGAGTTGGAGTGATAATAGTTTTTTATGATTAAATTATGAATGTTGAATTACGTGTGTTTCTCATTTGGCACGGGAATTGAAATATTTAGAATGTTAGAGCGTTTTAGCTTTAGTAACACTTTGGCAATCAAAGGTTTAAATCAGTATCTTTTTTTAGGTATAAAATCTCTTATAATACAAATGTCAGTTTGGCAGTAAAATGAACATATGAGCAATTCAAAAGTAATAAAAATAGACAGTTTGTCCCTACAGAATATATTGGATGAAGATTCAGAGCTAATTCCGTTAATGACAGCTGAAGATGAAGAAGAAATAAATAAAGAGGAGATTCCAGAAGTACTTTCAATCCTTCCTTTAAGAAATACAGTTTTGTTTCCTGGAGTTGTAATTCCGATTACAGCGGGTCGTGATCAGTCAATACAGTTGATAAAAGACGTAAACAAAGGTGATAAAATTTTAGGTGTTGTTTCTCAAATAGATTCAGCCGTTGAAACTCCTACTGGTGATGATATTCATAAAACAGGTGTTGTTGCGCAGATTTTAAGAGTATTGAAAATGCCTGATGGAAATACAACCGTTATCATTCAAGGAAAAAAGCGATTTCAAATAAAAGAAGTTGTTCAAAATGAACCTTATTTAAAAGCGACGACTAAGGAGTTCTTGGAGGATAGTTTTATTGAAGATACCGATGAGTTCAAGGAAATAATGGCTTCGGTTACAGAGTCTGCCTTAGCGGTAATTAAAGAAAATCCAAACCTGCCATCAGAAGCAGGGTTTGCAATTAAAAACATTCAAAGTCAATCTTTCTTAGTGAATTTTATTTCTTCTAACATGAATTTGAGTGTGAAGAAAAAACAATATTTATTAGAGAAAAGTAGTCTGAAAGATCGCGCAATTACTACCTTAAAAGAATTGAATAAAGAGTTACAACGTTTGGCGTTGCGTAACGATATTCAGTCAAAAACACGCGTTGATATGGATCAACAACAGCGTGAATATTATTTGCAACAACAATTAAAAACCATTCAAGAAGAATTAGGAGGCGTTTCTCATGATGAAGAATTGGTTGAGTTGAAACAGAAAGCAAAAAAGAAAAAGTGGGGCAAAGAAGTACAAGAACGTTTTGATAAAGAAATTAGCCGTTTGCAACGTATGAATCCTCAAATGCCTGATTATTCTTTACAAAGGAATTATTTGGAATTGCTTTTAGAATTGCCATGGAATGAATTCTCTAAGGATAAATTTGATCTAAAACGCGCTGAAAAAATATTAAATAGAGATCATTTCGGACTTGATGATGTAAAGGATCGTATCATTGAACATTTGGCAGTCTTGAAGCTGAAAGGAGATATGAGATCTCCTATTATTTGTCTGTATGGTCCTCCAGGAGTTGGAAAAACTTCTCTAGGTAAATCTGTAGCGGAAGCATTAGGGCGTAAATATGTTCGTATGTCTTTAGGAGGTTTGCGTGATGAATCAGAGATTAGAGGGCATCGTAAAACGTATATTGGAGCCATGCCAGGACGTTTGATTCAGAACATGAAAAAAGCGAAAACATCGAATCCTGTTTTTGTATTAGATGAAATTGATAAAATGGCATCTAGTCACAGTGGAGATCCTTCTTCAGCAATGTTAGAGGTTTTAGACCCTGAGCAGAATACAGAATTCTATGACAATTATCTTGAGATAGGTTATGATTTATCTAAAGTGTTGTTTATTGCAACTGCAAACAATATTGGAGAAGTGCCATGGGCGTTAAGAGACCGTATGGAGTTGATCAATGTTTCTGGATATACAATCGAAGAAAAAACGGAGATTGCAAAGAAATTCTTGCTGCCAAAACAATTAAAAGAACATGGACTAACAACAGATCATTTGAAAGTTGGAAAAGCGCAGTTGGAAAGTATTGTTACAGGATACACGAGAGAATCAGGTGTCAGGTCTTTAGAAAAACAAATAGCTAAAGTAGTTCGTTATGCTGCGAAGTCTATTGCTATGGAAGAAGACTATAACGTAAAATTAACTGGTGAAGATATTATAGATATATTAGGAGCTTCTAGATTAGAGAGAGACAAGTATGAAAATAATAATGTTGCCGGAGTGGTAACAGGTTTGGCTTGGACAAGCGTAGGCGGAGATATCTTATTTATTGAATCTATCCTTTCTAAAGGGAAAGGGGAACTTTCTATTACTGGGAATTTAGGGAAGGTGATGAAAGAGTCTTCAACGATTGCATTAGAATATATTAAAGCAAACATAGAAGAGTTTGGGATAGATCAGCAAGTATTGGATGATTATAAAGTGCATATTCACGTACCTGAAGGAGCAACACCAAAAGATGGTCCTAGCGCAGGAATTACAATGTTAACATCATTAGTTTCTGTATTGACGCAACGAAAAGTAAAATCGAATTTAGCCATGACAGGTGAAATTACTTTAAGGGGTAAAGTGCTGCCGGTTGGTGGAATTAAAGAAAAAATATTGGCAGCGAAAAGAGCTAATATTAAAGAGATAATTTTATGTGCGGATAACAAACGTGATATAGATGAAATTAAAGAATCTTATTTAAAAGGAGTGAAGTTTCATTATGTTACTGAAATGACTGAGGTAATAGAGATTGCACTTACAACGCAAAAGGTAAAGAACGCAAAAAAGTTGAAATAGTTTTATGTCTTGTCATTTCTAAAGATACAGCAGAAGAAAGCTCACAGAGGCGAGGCAAGAGATTGATTGAATTTTTTATATAATATATAAACCTAATAGGTCTTCAAGACTTGTTAGGTTTTTTGCTTTACTTTAGAGATGTGTGGTATTCTTTTTATTTCGACGATAGGAGAAATCCCACACAAGTATTGCAACCGTAATTAGGCTTTAACTAAAGATGCTTACTCATAACAGTGATATCTCCTTAGGCTAACATGCCAAGCTTTAGGTAAAGTTGTAGAGTTAAGAGATAGTTTTCGAGTAACTTTACTATAAAAAGCGATGGCGGATTATAAAGGATACCATACGTAACATGTTTATATTATTACGAATATAAACAAAACTGTTTTTTATATAGGACGGCTTAATAATTTAAAGAGTAGGTTGCAGCAAGATAAAGACAATATTAAATCAAAAAGAAATACTTTTGCTTCAAAGTACAAAGTCTGTTAATGTATTGTTTTTTGAAATGCATATTTGGATACAAAAAGCAATCACTAGAGAGAAAGAAATTAAAAAATGTAGAAGAGAAAAAAAATAGATTTAATTAGGAGTATCAATCCTGGATTTGAATTTTTAGATGAGTTATTTATCTAAAGTAGTGTTTGTCATTTCAACGATAAGAGAAATTTCACGCAATTATATTTTTAACTTTAGATGACTTGCTCACTTTAGAATGTCTCATTTGGTGATATGACAAGTAGTATGATAAATGAAAAAAATATAATATTTCTACTTTTCATTTTCTATAAAATTAGTAAATTAGTTCTTTAAATAATTATGAAAAAATACGCAGCTTTACTAGTTTTATTCTTCTTTGAATCTCTTGTTTTTTCACAAGAGTTAGAAAATGCATGGGTTTATTTTGAAGACAAGCCTTCATCACCAACATATTTTTCGAATCCTTTAACAATGTTGACACAACGTGCTTTGGATAGAAGAATAAATCAATCGATAGCTTTAGATATAAAAGATGTCCCTTTAGAAGCGAGTTATATTTCCTCCGTGTCTTCTTCTCCAGAGATCAAAATAAAAGCAAGATCTAAATGGCTGAATGCGCTGCACGTTCAAGGTACTAAAGCGAATATAGATTTACTATTAAGTTTAACAGGAGTAAGTTCAGTAGATTATGGAAATAATGCATTGAATAAATTATCCTCTAAACCTTCTAAAAAAAGAAGAAAATTTTCAGATCTTAAAGAAGTTGAAAGTTTAGATTATGGAGTTACTTCTAATCAAATTAGAATGTTACAGGGTGAATATTTACACGATTTAGGTTTTACTGGACAAGGATATCATATAGCCGTTATTGATGCCGGGTTCAAGGGTGTAGAGACTATTTCTGCATTTTCAAGGTTAAGAGATTCTAATTTAATGAACGGTGAAATTTTAGGGGGTTATGATTTTGTAAATAGAAGTATGGATTATTATGCAGATACAGGTAGTACGCATGGTTTATCTGTTTTATCTACTATAGGAGCATATTCTGAAACAGCGTTTATTGGTTCTGCACCCGATGCACATTTTTATTTATTTGTATCGGAAGATGCCGCTAATGAAACTCCTTTAGAGGAAAGTTTATGGGTTGAAGCTGCTGAAAGAGCAGATAGTTTGGGTGTAGATATTATCAATACTTCTTTAGGATATACAACTTTTGACGATAGCAGTTATAATTATACATATGCAGATATGGACGGAGCTACGACTTTTATTTCTAGAGGTGCAGAAATTGCTTGTTCAAAAGGCATGGTTTTGGTTACTTCAGCGGGTAATGAAGGGAGTAATTCCTGGAAGTATATAAGCGCGCCTGCGGATGCTATATCGGTATTGACCGTTGGAGCCGTAAATGCTACTGAACAAATTGCCTCTTTTAGTTCTTTTGGTCCTTCCTCAGACAATCGGGTAAAGCCTGAAGTACTTGCACAGGGGAAAAATGTTTATGTTATTAATTCATCAGGAAATATAGCTCTTTCTAATGGAACGTCTTTTTCTTCTCCTATAATGGCCGGTATGGTAGCTTGTTTATGGCAAAGCTTTCCTTTAAAATCAGCTTCTGAAATACGACAATTAATAATAGAATCTAGTAATTTATACGGAAATCCAACTACGCAGAAAGGTTATGGTATTCCAGATTTTAAATCGATTTATCAAAGCCTTTTGGCTCAAGGTTTAGATATGGTTTCTATTCAAATATATCCAAATCCGGTAGAGGAGATTTTAAGAGTTCAAATACCTAACGTTAAAGGTGATTTTGAAATTCAATTATATGACGTTTCAGGGAAATTAGTGTTCATAAATAAACTGTCTAGAACCGATTCTGAAATAAATGTAGAGCGCTTAGCTACTGGAATCTATTTTATGAATATTTTGTATGGGGCTCAATTAAATACAATCAAATTAGTAAAGAAATAAGAGGGATGGTTCATTAGTATTCTCATATTTTTATTTTTTATAACGCACAGAATGATAGCAAATAAAATTACAGATTTATTCAATATAAAATATCCAATTGTTCAAGGTGGAATGGTTTGGGTAAGTGGTTATAAATTAGCTTCAGCTGTTAGTAATGCTGGTGGCTTAGGTTTGATAGGTTCTGGTTCCATGTACCCTGACATGTTAAGAGAGCATATTCAAAAGTGCAAAACAGTTACTAACAAACCTTTTGGAGTAAACATACCGATGTTGTATCCAAATATTGAAGAGTTGATTCAAATTATCATTGATGAAGGAGTAAAGGTTGTGTTTACATCAGCAGGCAATCCGAAACTATATACAGCTAGATTAAAAGAACATGGAATTGTAGTAGTCCATATTGTAAGTAGTGTGAAGTTTGCATTAAAAGCGCAAGAAGCGGGTGTTGATGCTATTGTAGCCGAAGGTTTTGAAGCAGGGGGACATAATGGAAGAGAAGAAAGTACCACGTTTACTTTGATCCCTATGGTCAAAGAAAAAATCACAATTCCTATTATTGCTGCAGGTGGAATAGCTTCAGGCAGAGCAATGTTAGCTGCAATGATTTTAGGAGCTCACGGAGTACAAGTAGGAAGTCGTTTTGCGGCAAGTGTTGAATCTTCTGCGCATGAAAATTTTAAACAAAAGATTGTAGATATATCTGAAGGAGAAACGATGCTTACTTTAAAAGAAATTGCTCCGGTTAGAATGATTAAGAATGAGTTTTATTCTAAAATTGTAGACCTACATAAAGAAGGAAAAGGAGCTGAGGAGTTGAAAGAATTGCTTGGTAAAAGAAGATTGAGAAAAGGAATGTTTGAAGGCGATTTGGTTGATGGAGTTTTAGAAATAGGTCAAGTAGCAGGCTTGATTCACTCTATAGAAACATCAAAAGAAATCATAGATTCAATGGTTGAAGAATATACTACCGCAAAAATAGAATTAAGATAAGTGATATACTTCAGTTTGCTTTAAAGTATTGCTCAATATAACAATTATTAGATCATGTCATCCAAAAGAACTTATGCTCTGGCTCTTTAGTAGTAATGCTAACCACAAAAATCATACAATTTAACAGTTACACGATTAAACAAGTTATCTCTTATTCAGGTATTTTAATAAGATACTCTTTCTTAGATTTGTTATTCAATTTATTCTCACGAAGCCAAGGATTATGCAGTTTGATATCTTTGTACGTACAATTCATTTCCTTTGCAAACAGCGCAATATTTGTAATTACAGTGTCAACTTTAATTATTCTCGTTTGTGTTAAGCGATATAAATCTTCTTTGTCGAATAAGAATCCGTAATAATCAGGGTGTGAAAGAATTTCTTTGATTGCAATTATTCTTGGAAGGTATCTTTGCGTTTCATTACTTAGTAATAAATCATAATAACCTGTTATTTGTTGTTTTTCCATGTTTCTAGAAATTCCTCGGTTTCCGGCATTATAAGCAGCAGCAGCTAATGTCCAATTTCCAAACAACTCTTTGGAATGATTTAAATAATCACAAGCCGCTTGCGTAGCTTTCTCTATATGATATCTTTCGTCAACATTACTATTTACTTCAAGGCCTCTTTCTTTCGCAGTTTGAGGCATTAATTGCCAAAAACCTTTGGCACCTGCTGAAGAAGTTACATTTTCCAAGCCACTTTCTATGACCGCTAGGTATTTGAAATCATTAGGAATACCATTCTTTTTAAGAATAGGTTCAATGATAGGGAAATATTTATTAGAACGTTTTATCAACAACAATGCATTGGATTGCCAATAGGTATTTACTAACAATTCCTTATCGATACGTTCTCTGATATCATCTTTTTCTAAAGGGATTCTTTCTCCAGAAAAATTAAGGTTGTTCGGTATTTTTAGGGCTCTAATTTGGTAAGTGTCACTTGTGTTTTTTGTAGGTTCAGCTGCGCTGAAAATAAAAAACATAAAAGAGCCACATATAAGTGAAAGAGATAAAATTATTTTAAAAATATTATTCATGGAGCTATATTTGTGATTAGTGAATACCTGTGTGAGCTTTATAAAGCAACAAATTTCAAGCCATTATTGAAGATTTTCCAAAAGAATACTATTTATTTTTTTTGCCTTTGTAATAATCATAATATGAGACCCTTTAGTAATTATAATGCAGTCTTTTATAAATGCAATAGGAAAGATAGGATCTTGATCTCCGTGTAGGTGAATCGTGTTAGGAAGTGCTTCTGCTTGTTTCCAAATAAGAGTTTGTTTAATGGCCCAACTTATGTATAAAGGATTTCTAACAGATAAATATTCTCGGTACGCTTGAATTCTTTTTTTTGATTTATCGCCAAAAATAAAACTTATAAAGTTTTCTATTCTACCAATTTGACTTGAAGGTGCTAATAAATACGCTTTGGTGTCCCTGATAAATTTAAGTTTTTTAGAAAGTTCATACTTATTTTTGATACTTGAAATAAGAATAATTTTTTCACAGGGAATAATTTTACTCATTTCTTGAACCATAATTCCTCCAAAAGAGACACCTACAAGAATAGGAGATGGGTGTTGTATTTTTTCGCACATTCGTGCTGCATATGATGCTATCGTTTCGTTTTTAGAGTTCGGAAGCATCCATTCTAAAAAATGCATTTCAAATTGTTCTGCAGGCAGGTTAATACGTTCAAATATTTTTGAATTAGCGCCTGTTCCTGAAACAAAATAAAGATGTTTTTTCATTTCTTTAATTTAACAATATTGAGTTTGATAAAAAAAATAATAGTGAAGTGTTTTATCAATGTTTTAAATCCAGTCAAATCGTACTAGTCCGTCATCGTCAATTTTGGTTAATTTGATATCGTGAATGGTATTTACAAGACTGGGATTCCAAGGAGTTTTTACTTTTACATAATTTTCTGTAAATCCTTGAATATATCCTTCTTTGTTTTCGCTTTCAAATAGTACAGTATGGTCTTTGGCTAATTGACTTTCATAAAAAGCTCTTCTTTTCTTTACAGATAGTCCTCTTAACATTTTACTTCTCTTTTTTCGAATGTTATCAGGAACAACTCCTTCCATGTTTTCAGCTTCTGTATTTGGTCTTTCCGAATATGTAAAAACGTGCAAATACGAAATGTCCATTTCGTTTAAGTAATTGTATGTTTCAAGAAATAACGCATCTGTTTCTCCAGGAAAACCAACAATTACATCGACTCCAATACATGCATTTGGCATTTTTTCTTTAATAGCAGTAACTCTATCTGTATAGATTTGACGCATATACCTGCGTTTCATTAGTTTTAATAATACGTCGCTTCCACTTTGTAAAGGAATGTGGAAATGTGGAACAAAGGTTTTTGATTTTGAAACAAAATCAATTGTTTCATTCTTCAATAAATTAGGTTCAATGGAAGAAATACGTAGTCTGTGAATTCCTTCAACGTCATCTAGCGCTTTCACTAATTCGTGAAAAGTATGTTCGTGTTTTTTATTTCCGAATTCACCCTTACCATAATCACCAATGTTTACTCCGGTAAGTACAATTTCTTTGATGTCTTTTTCTGATATGTCTTTAGCGTTTTTTAGAACATTTTCTAACGTATCACTTCTAGAAATCCCTCTCGCTAATGGAATTGTGCAATAGGTACATTTGTAATCACATCCATCTTGTACTTTTAAGAATGCTCTTGTTCTATCTCCTACAGAATAGGATCCTACATAAAAGTCTGCTTCAGAAATTTCACAAGAGTGTACTTCTCCCATATCATTTTTTGAAAGATCATTGATGTAATCGGATACTTTAAATTTTTCTGTTGCTCCTAAAACTAAATCTACACCATTAATATTTGCTAATTCTTCAGGTTTTAATTGAGCATAACAACCGATAGCAATCAAAAAAGCATTTGCATTTTTCTTTAAAGCATTTTTTACAATCGTTTTAAAACGTTTGTCAGCATTGTCAGTTACTGAACATGTGTTGATAACATATATGTCTGCTTCCTCTTCAAATTCTACTCTTTCAAATCCTTTGTCTTGAAAACTTCTAGCAATTGTAGAGGTTTCAGAAAAATTTAATTTACATCCTAAGGTGTAAAATGCTACTTTTTTATGTGCGTTCATTCTTGTACTTTTATCGGATACAAAAGTAAGTCTTTAAACTCAATTTTTTTATAAGTTTTAGGCTGAATTCTTAAAGAAGAAATCTTTTGATAAGACTGTAAAAAAAATCTATGAATTTGAAATTTTACTATTTAAAAAGAGGTGTTGTTTTGTTGTTGATACTGTGTATTCAATCTTGTTCTACAAATGAGAAGTCAAGAAACCTAGACCAAGTATTTCGTTATAATGAAGCTGGGAATATCACAACTCTTGATCCTGCTTTTGCAAAAGATTTAAGAACTATTTGGGCAACAAATCAATTGTTTAATGGTTTGGTTCAGCTGAACGAGGAGTTGGAAGTAGAGCCAGATATTGCTCATTCTTGGGAGTTGTCAGGTGATGGTACTGTTTACAAGTTCAACCTTCGTAAAGATGTTCAGTTTCACAGACATATTTTATTTGGAAAAGATTCTACTCGCTCTGTTGTTGCAAGTGATTTTGAATACAGTTTCAACCGCTTATTAGATCCAAAAGTTGCTTCTCCTGGTAAATGGGTATTGGAATATGTAAAATTCTTTAGAGCTGTAAATGACAGTGTTTTTACCATTCAGTTGAAACAACCTTTTCCTCCTTTTTTGAGTTTGTTAAGCATGAAATATTGTGCAGTGGTTCCTAAAGAGGCTGTATTGTTTTTTAAAGATGATTTTCGTTCGAATCCTATCGGAACAGGTCCTTTTAAATTTAAACTGTGGGTAGAAAATACAAAATTAGTATTTCGAAAAAATAATTATTACCATGAAAAAGATAGTATTGGAAATAGCTTGCCTTATATAGAGGCAGTTGCAATTAGTTTTCTGCCTGACAAACAAAGTGAGTTTTTACAATTTGTTCAAGGGAATTTAGATTTTTTAAACAGTATAGATGCTTCTTATAAAGACGATTTATTAACTACAGAAGGGAAGCTAACAGAAAGATATGAATCAAAGATAGATATGGCTACTGGGCCTTATCTGAATACCGAGTATTTAGGGGTTTATCTAGATGCGGAAGAAGACGAAGTACAATCATTGAAAATTCGAAAGGCTATGAATTATGGTTTTGACCGCGAGAAAATGATTTTGTATCTGCGTAATGGAATTGGAATTCCTGCGGTAAATGGTTTTATTCCTAAGGGATTGCCTTCGTTTAACGCAATGGAAGGATATGATTATCAACCTAAAAAGGCAAAAGAGTTGGTTGCTTCCTATATTGCAGAAACTGGAAATACGCACCCTTCTGTTACAATTAGTACCAACAGTCAATATTTAGATTTGTGTGAATATATTCAGCGTGAAGTTGAAAAAACAGGGTTGAATGTTGAAATTGACGTAATGCCTCCTTCTACCTTAAGGCAAACCAAAGTAAATGGCCAATTGAGCATATTTAGAGGAAGTTGGATTGCAGATTATCCTGACGCAGAGAATTATCTTTTTATTTTTCACAGCAAGAACTTTTCTCCAAATGGTCCAAACTATACACATTATTATACAAAAGAGTTTGATGCACTGTTTGAAAAATCAATAGTTACAATTGACAAAAAGAAACGTCATGAATTGTATCAACAAATGGATCGTTTACTAATGCAGTCGGCGCCGGTAATTCCTTTGTATTATGATGAAGTTGTACGATTTACACAAAAAAATGTAAAAGGCTTAGGAATCAACCCTATCAATCATTTGAATTTGAAACGAGTTAGGAAGCAATAAGTGAAAAGTGAAAATTAGAAAGAGAAACTTGTCTTCCTCTGTAAAGTGATTGCAATTCTCGACAAGGACAAAGAGGTCTACGTATGGAGTGGATAAAGAGGGAGTTTCAATGCGCTAAAATATGGCACAAAAAAAATCCTCACAAAAGAATTGAAAGGATTTTTAATCTTTTTAGAAAAAGAATTAGATAACTTTTACGTTAACTGCATTCATTCCTTTTTTTCCTTCTTGTAATTCAAATTCTACCTCGTCACCCTCACGGATTTCATCGATTAAACCTGTTACGTGAACGAAATGTTCGTCATTTGATCCTTCTTCTGTAATAAATCCGAAACCTTTAGTTTCGTTGAAAAATTTTACTGTACCTGTACTCATTGTTGTAAATTAAATATGTTATCTAACAAATTTAGTGTTATAATGTTGAAATAACAAATGATTATTGTTTTTTGCCTTTTTAATAAATTTAATCTTTTGATTTGGGTTTTCTCCAATTATTTCTTGGCTTCCCTTTTTGAGTGTTTCCTTTACTTCTTGTTTGTTGCTTTTGTTTTGAAGCTTTTGCTTTTACAGGAATTCCTTTTGTGTGATCAACATATGAATGTTCTTCGATTACGGGAATTTTTTGATTGATCAATTTCTCGATATCCTTTAAGAATGCTCTTTCTTCAGCATCACAGAATGATACGGCATCGCCACTAGCATCAGCTCTTCCCGTTCTTCCAATACGATGTACGTATGTTTCAGGGATATTGGGTAAATCAAAATTAATTACAAGCGACAAGTCAGAAACATCAATACCTCTAGCAGCAATATCCGTTGCTATTAGTATATTAATTTCACCATTTTTAAAGGCTCCTAAAGCTTTTTGTCTATTGTTTTGAGATTTGTTACCATGTATCGCTGCTGATTTAATACCTGCCGAAGCAAGTTTTTTAACCACTTTATCAGCTCCATGTTTTGTTCTAGAAAAAACAATAGTCGAATTCTTTGGTTTTTCTTTTACCAACTCAATTAATAAATCTGTTTTGTCATTCTTCTTTACAAAATAAACAGACTGTCCTACTTTTTCCGCAGTTGCCTGTTTTGGTTTGATTGTAATCGTTTGATGATTGTGAAGAATCGTATTAGACAAATCTTTAATGTTCTGAGGCATGGTAGCAGAGAAAAACAATGATTGTCTTTTTTCTGGTAATAATCTTAGAACTTTTTTAATATCATTGATAAAGCCCATATCTAACATTTGATCAGCTTCATCTAATACAAAATGTTCTATATATCTTAATGATAATAATCTTTGATTTAATAAATCTAATAAACGACCGGGAGTAGCAATTAAAATATCTACACCTTGTTTTAATTGTCCAACTTGACTTGATTGCTTTACACCACCAAAAATTACAGTATTTCTTAGGTGTGTGTTTTTTGAATACTCAGTAAAATTATCAGCAATTTGAATTGCCAATTCTCTAGTTGGAGTAATTACAAGTGCCTTGATTCGTTTTGGCGATTTTTGTGTGTTTGAGCTATTGAATAGTTGTTGTATAATTGGAATAGCAAATGCCGCAGTTTTTCCAGTTCCAGTTTGAGCACAACCTAAAAGGTCTCTTCCTTCTAATAAAATGGGTATTGCTTGTTGTTGAATTGGTGTGGGCGTAATATATCCTTTTGAGTCTAATGCTTTTTGAATTGGAGCAATGATCTCTAAATCTTTAAATGTCATAAATATTGTATATTCCGCAAAGGTAGGCTATTCTTATGGATAATATAGAAAGATAAAAAGCCGATGCTTTATCTGCATCGGCTCAGTGATTATCAGACAAGATGTAAGTTTATCTTGTCTTTTAGAGTAAACCCAAATGTAGCATTACAAATAATATCCTTACTGTGGCTATTTTCTTTATTCACAAGAACTGTAAAAAAAATCTCTTGCTCATTGAGTTTTTGAATGGTATGTGTTATTTTCAGTCTGTCTTTTAAATAGGCATTTTGCAGCATGTTCAATTTAAAAAAATGTTGCTGTATGTTTTTATGCGCTGCTATGCTTTTTAAAAATTGTTTTGCAGTAGCTTCCATTTTTTGATATAAAATAGATGGCAGTAATGTTTTGTTTTTGTTTACCTCACTTTTAGTAATGTTAAAACTGTATGTATTTTGTTGTGCTGGAAAATTTTTCTTCATGATTTTTGATGTTAATGTGATATCTTTATGGGGATGTAAGCAGGAGCTTTTACTAGATTGAATAAGATGTTCTGTAAAATATCTTTTGTAGACATGGCTCTTGATGTTTTGAATAATTTGATTGTTGTTTTCATAATTTTGATTTTAAATGAATAGCATAAAAAAAGGTGCTTTTCGTTAAAAAAGCACCTTTGTATAAAATTGAAATATTTCTATTTTTTTCTTAAATGATCAAAAGGACTTTTTCGTTTTTCAACTTTAATAAAAATTGTAGACATAGTTTTATTATCCATATTAAAAATTGATTTTAATGCGGTTAGAACTTGGTTCTGTAATTGTACTATGTTTAAAAATTCTTTCATCGTATTGCAAATATAACAAACTAATTGAGGCAAGCATTATCTGTTTTGAAAAATTAACAAAATATAAACGTTCGTTAATTTAATTATCTTGTCAATAATTTAAATATAGACAAACGGGTACTGTTGTCTAGTACCCGTTTTAGTTAAATAATTTTTTTCTATGCTAATATATCGATGCTAGTATCCTCGTTAATAAGTTCATAAAACGTAGCATTGGTAACATATATATATGGCAGTAACCAAAAAAGACCAATTCCCAATGTAAGAATACATAATATGGTTAATGCTAAATATCTTAGAGATAGTAAAAAATAACTCATTTTATATCCATTCATCATTGCATGGCTCTTTTTTAGAGCATCGATAGCAGAGATAGAAGTATCTTCAGACATGATAAAAAAGGTCATACTAAGCGCCATTGCAGCAATAATACCTGGCACTATCAATAGCACCATTCCCACCAAAACAATAATCATCATTAGTAGATATGCTAAAAAGGCATTTAAAAAATTCGAAAATCCAGAAAAAGAATCTTCAAACCTAGCCTCTTCATTCCTTGCTATATGTAAAGAAAATTTACTTAAGCCAACGGCAAAAGGACCTACAATTAGAGCGGCGACAATTCCCATTACCGGATATGTTTCTGAAGTAGCTTGCACTCCTCCAGATAATAACATAAATACTAAAAAGGTTCCAATTGCCAATCCCCATTTTCCTTCTAAAGTACTTTTAGAAGATTTCATTAGTTCTGAAATATTAATTTCCATTTTGTTTACTGATTATTATTTGATTAAGATTCTTCTTGTGGAGCCATAAATTTATAAACAATTCCAGCCAATGCGGCACCAGCGATAGGAGCTACCCAAAACAGCCATAATTGCCCCATAGCATCTGAGCCTGCAAAAATTGCGCTTGCAGTGCTTCTAGCAGGGTTCACAGAGGTATTTGTTACAGGTATACTAATTAAGTGAATCAATGTTAAAGCCAATCCGATAGCCATTCCTCCAAATCCTGGCGAAGCATTTTTGTGAGTAGCACCTAAGATTACAATTAGGAACATAAAAGTCATTACTACTTCAGTAACCAATGCACCTATCATTCCAAAATTTATTCCATAAACGTTTGCGTCATAAAAATTACTGGCAAATGCACCAGGTGCTGAACCCACTCCAGGAAAATCAGCTGAACTACTTACTATTAAGTACAGAATAGCAGCTCCTGCTGCACCTCCTAATACTTGCGCTGCGATATAGGGTAAAAGGTCTTTTTTATCGAACCTTCCACCCAACCATAACCCTACAGAAACAGCTGGGTTAAAGTGACCACCAGAGATATGCCCTAAGGCATAAGCTCCTGTCAAAACGGTAAGACCAAACGCTAGAGATACTCCAACCAAACCGATACCTATATTTTCTACACCTGCCGCTAGAACAGCACTACCACAACCTCCTAATACAAGCCAAAAGGTTCCAATAAATTCTGCTAATAATTTTTTCATGTTTTTGTTTTTTAATTAGATTCATTGATCTTATTTTTGATAAATGTGGTTATTTTCAAATAATAATAAGATGCAGGATTCTCTAGAATAAAGCTGAGCTATATTTGGAACAAGTATTGATTTTAAAATTCATAGCTTTTTATTTTAGTTTTTACTAAAGTACAAAAAAAAATGATTTAACTATTTATAAAAAAAAGAGGATTTATTGTTGAGAAAAGGAGAACAAGGCATTCGTTTTTTCTATCTTTGATTATCGGTTAATAGCAAATGATTAGAAAAATTCACTTTGAAATGTAGTGCATATAAGGACAAATATGAAAGTAATAGCAATGATACCTGCACGCTATAGTGCTTCTAGGTTTCCGGGGAAATTATTAAAAGATTTAGCAGGGAAACCTGTAATTGTAAGAACCTATGAAGCTGCAAAAAACACGGGATTGTTTGATGCGGTTTATGTAGTTACAGATAGCGATGTTATAAAACAGAAAGTAGAGCGAAATGGAGGGCAAGTAATCATGAGTTTGAAAGAACATGATTGTGGCTCGGACCGTATTGCTGAAGCTGCTGAGAACTTAGACGTTGATATTGTTGTAAATGTACAAGGAGATGAACCATTCACAAGAATGGAACCTTTACGAGATTTAATTGAGGTGTTTAAAAAAGATCCAGAACAAAAAATTGATTTGGCTTCTCTGATACATCCTATGGATAGTCTGGAAGAAATAGAAAACCCCAATAACGTAAAAGTTGTATTAGACTCTTTTAGTTGTGTGATGTATTTTTCAAGATCTCCTATTCCATATCCACAAAACAATAAAATAAATACCATCTATTATAAGCACATTGGCATTTATGCTTTTCGAAAATCGGCATTGACAGCTTTTACTAAAATGCCAATGCAACAAAACGAAGCAACAGAAAAATTAGAAGGCATACGTTTTTTAGAATATGGTAAAAAAATTAAAATGGTAGAGACTCCATTCAAAGTTATAGGTATTGATACACCAGAAGATTTAGTTTTGGCAAATAAATTATGGAAATAGATTTAAAAAAAATAAAAGTAATTGCTTTTGATGCTGATGATACCTTGTGGGTAAATGAGCCTTATTTTCGTGAAGCAGAACACGAGGTTGCACGTTTACTCTCGGCCTACGAAACAGAGAATAAAATTCATCAAGAGTTATATAAAATTGAAATTAGCAACCTAGAACATTATGGTTATGGTGTAAAGGCTTTTATCCTTTCTATGATTGAATTGGCCGTTGAACTCTCTAATAATAATGTACCTGCTAAAGTAATAGGCGAAATTATTGCTTTGGGAAAAAATATGTTGAACAAACCAATTGAACTTTTATATGGAGTAGAGGAAGTACTTGTTTCTTTGAAAGATGATTACAGGTTGATTGTTGCTACAAAGGGGGATTTACTAGATCAAGAACGGAAATTAGAAAAATCAGGACTGCTAGATTATTTTCATCATGTAGAAGTAATGAGTGATAAGAAAGAATCTGATTATTTAAAAATTGTAAAACATTTAGATATTCAACCCGGAGAGCTTCTTATGATAGGAAACTCATTAAAATCAGACATTCTTCCATTGGTAGCTATTGGAGCATCAGCAATTCATATTCCTTATCATACCACCTGGCTACATGAGCAGGTTAGTGAATCTGAATGTTCAAAAGAATCCTATAAAACATTTAAAAACATTCAAGAGTTATTGACAATTGTTTGATTGATTTTTCTTAATTAGATTTTTACATCAAATTCATTCAAATAGTGTAGATTTGCAATAAATAAAAAACAATAAGATGGCAGCAATTAAAAGTTTAAAAAAAGATATTCATAATACATTAGGAGATTTAATTGAAGCATGTTACGTGTGGGAATTTACTACTCCTGATTCTGATGCTTCTAAAGCACAAGCTATTATTGATGAAGCAATTGCTTCTTTTGATGGTTTGATGGATAAAATACATGTAAAAGGTGTTGAAAATAAAAAGGCACATTTTAAATCAATTCAAACAGAGTTGGAAATATCAGCGAACTCTTTGATTAATAAAATCAATGCTTTGTAGTCTATAGAAGTATTATTTATTTGTTAAAAAAAAAGTTAAACATATGTTTAGCTTTTTTTTGATTATATTTGAGGGAGTAAAAAAAATTGATTCCCTTAAAAAAAGAAAAATGTCTAGAGCTATTTACGATTATACAAAGGAAGTTTTACAGAAAGTTAGTTTTAACTCTGAATTATTTCATAAAGAGTTAGAGAAAGCATTAAGGCTGTTATCGCCTTATGAAATACAAGAATTAAAGATTTGGTTAATGGAGTTTACCGTTGATCATCCAGAACTACGTGATTGTTTAGCAATTGTAGCATAATAAAAAAAAATCCTATTGAAACTCTCAATAGGATTTTTTTATGTCTGTTACTTTTTCTTTGATAAAGGACTAATAATTTTGACATCATTAAAAGAAATAGCACCTCTCACAATACTGTCTATAGTCGTTTTTAACGCTTCTATAAGTTGCATCTTTAATTGAGATTTATGATATAATAGACTCACTTCTCTTGCTGGAACAGGACT
>CEWR01049565.1_pt1 | contig 37248 bp, 29 predicted proteins | sample 356321 | NCBI WGS metagenome assembly CEWR01 (sample SAMEA2621551, study PRJEB7988) | marine metagenome | biome: marine biome (ENVO:00000447); feature: mesopelagic zone (ENVO:00000213); material: "saline water (ENVO:00002010), including plankton (ENVO:xxxxxxxx)" | depth 790 m
TATTGTCTCGAATAAAAAATTACATTCTTTCATCCAGCAGTAGCAAATACTTTAGGATTGCACCAAATAAACCCCATAATTAATGGTGTAATTGCAGCAATAGCGGTAATTAAAAAATTAAATTTCTTAAATATTTTTTTAGGTTAGAGCGTAAATATAGTCAATATTTAAAAACTGAAATTATCTTTTATTCTAGGAATATCTATAAGATTCTATCTAAAAAAAGCAATGTAAAGCAAGAAAAAGATAAATACAATTCCGATTTTTTTATAAATGACAAGTAATTTATTTGGGGCTCAGGTGTTTTTTAAGATAGGCTGAGAATACTACTTTTAACATGTATATTATAAAAATTACGACAAGAGAACTTCCAAGAAAAACAAATTGATTAAAGTCATCATGCTTTTGAGAGCTATACTTGAACACTCCTAACCAAAAAACCAATACAAAAGGATTTATGAAATTTATCAAAAATCCTTTGATGAACATTGTGTAGAGGTTGTTTTTAAACACACTTCTTGTTGAATTTAGATTGTGTTTCTTGAATATGTTAGCAATTCTTATGGCAAATAATACCATAGCAAATATTGAGTATGAATAAGGCGTTTCAATATATTTTTCTATAGAATCGTAGACAAAGTATTTATACAGGGTCATATAGGCTAAAGCACTAAAAAGGATTCCTTTAGAAATATAAAAACCTGCTAGCTTACCTTGTTCAAGTGTGTTTTTTATGATGACAAAAAATACAGGACAATAATAAAACAGATCCTAGGCCTAGCATTAGGCCTTCTAATAAACTCATATAAAATAGTTGGTTATCTCTTAAATATACTGAAGATATTGCTAACAAGAACTGTTTGGAATAAAAAAAGTGCGTAGGTTAAAATCATCAGCGGACTTTAATATCTTTTATTTCATCTCATTTCGAAATACGAATTTTCCATCAAATGCATCTAATAGAATATGTTGATCAGGTAGTACTTTGCCAGCAAGTATTTCTTTAGACAATGAATTCAACACTTCTTTTTGAATGACTCTTTTTACGGGTCTTGCTCCAAATTGGGGATCAAACCCTTTTTCTGTCAATTCATTTATTGCTTCTTCGGTTGCTTCTAACACAATTTGTTTCTCCATAAGCATCTTTGAAAGTTTTTTTAATTGAATATGTACAATGTCCTTAATCTCTTTTTTGTTAAGAGGCGTAAACATAATAATCTCATCAATTCTATTTAAAAATTCTGGTCTTACAGTGCTTTTTAGAATGCTCATTACATCAACTTTGGCCTTTTCAGCAACAGAAATTCTGTTTTCAGTTGTTGCTTTTTCAAAATGATGTTGAATACTTTCAGATCCCATATTAGAAGTCATGATAATGATTGTATTCTTAAAATCTGCAATTCGACCTTTGTTGTCTGTCAATCTTCCTTCATCTAAAACTTGTAGTAAGATATTAAATGTATCAGGATGTGCTTTTTCTATTTCGTCTAATAACACCACTGAATACGGTTTTCTCCTAACTGCTTCCGTCAACTGACCACCTTCATCATAACCAACATATCCAGGAGGAGCTCCCACAAGTCTGCTCACTGCATGGCGTTCTTGGTATTCACTCATGTCTAGTCGGGTCATTGCGTTTTCATCGTCAAAAAGATAGGAGGCAAGTGCTTTGGCTAATTCTGTTTTTCCAACACCTGTAGTTCCTAAGAATAAAAAGGAACCAATTGGTTTTTTCTCATCTTGTAATCCCGCTCTAGAGCGTCTAACGGCATCAGATACCGCTTCAATAGCTTCTTCTTGACCAACAACGCGTTTGTGGAGTTCATCTTCTAAGACCAATAATTTCTCACGTTCACTTTGTAGCATTTTCTGAACAGGAATACCTGTCCATTTAGCAACAACTTCTGCAATATGATCAGCTGTAACTTCTTCTTTTATCAAAGCGAATTCTTTGTTTGAATTCACTTCAGCTTGTAGGGTGTCCAATTCTACTTGTGCGATTTTTATTTTTCCATAACGTAACTCGGCAACCAAACCATAGTTTCCATCTCTTTCCGCTTTGTCTGCTTCCTGTTTGTTGATTTCAATCTCTTCTTTGATTTTTTGAACTTTGTCTACAAGGTCTTTTTCACTTTTCCACTTGCTGTAGATTGCATCTCTACCGTCTTTTATATTGGCAAGCTCTTTTTTTAACGCAGTAAGTTTTGCTTTGTCGCTTTCTCTTTTAATGGCTTCTATTTCAATTTCTATCTGCATTATTTTTCGGTCCAAAACATCCAATTCTTCGGGTTTTGAATTGATTTCCATACGCATTTTTGCAGCAGACTCATCCATCAAGTCAATTGCTTTATCAGGTAAAAAACGATTGGTAATGTAGCGTTGGGATAATTCTACCGCAGCAATCACCGCTTCATCTTTGATACGAACCTTGTGATGCACTTCGTATTTGTCTTTGATTCCTCTTAAAATAGAAATTGCACTTTCTGTATCAGGTTCGTCAACAATTACTTTTTGAAAACGACGTTCTAAAGCCTTGTCCTTTTCAAAATATTTTTGATATTCATCCAGAGTAGTTGCTCCTATGGCACGCAATTCTCCACGAGCTAAAGCAGGTTTTAAGATATTTGCAGCATCCATTGCTCCTTCGCCACCTCCAGCACCAACAAGTGTGTGTATTTCGTCAATAAACAGCACTATGTTTCCATCGGAGTTGGTCACTTCTTTTACTACAGATTTTAGACGTTCTTCAAACTCTCCTTTGTATTTAGCTCCTGCAATTAGGGCTCCCATGTCTAAAGAAAAAATTTGTTTGTCTTTCAAGTTTTCAGGAATATCCCCTTTTATAATTCGATGCGCTAATCCTTCAGCGATAGCAGTTTTACCAACTCCAGGTTCTCCTACCAGCATAGGGTTGTTTTTTGTTCTACGAGAAAGTATTTGTAAAATTCTACGGATTTCTTCATCTCTACCTATTACGGGATCTAATTTTCCGTCATTGGCAAGTTTATTAAGGTTTTTAGCAAACTTATTTAATGCATTGTATGTGTCTTCAGCATTTTGAGAGGTAACATTCTCGCCATTTCTGATTTCATCGATGGCAGCTTTCAATCCTTTTTCTGTAACACCTTGGTCTTTTAATTGTTGAGAAACAGTGTCTTTGCTTTTGAAGATGGCCAATACTAAATGTTCAATAGAAACATATTCATCGTTCATTTTTTTTGCAATATTATTCGCATCTAGCAATGTGCTATTGGCTGTCCTGGATAAGGATAGTGTTCCTCCAGAAACTTTTGGGTAGCTTTGTGTTGTGTTGTCTAGTATTCGTAAAAACACTGCTACATTAAGTCCTAGTTTCTTTAGAATAAATGGAGTAACATTTTTGTCAACCTCTAAAATAGCTTTGAATAAATGCGCATTTTCTATTTGTTGTTGTTCTAGTTCTTGCGTCATTTGCTGTGCTTTTTGCACAACTTCTTGTGATTTTATCGTAAAGTTATTGAAATTCATAACGTGTTGGTTTTAAAATTCAAATATAAAGAATCAATAAACATTCCCTTTTTTATTTCACGGAAATACAAGTCAAATTGTCTAAAGATATAGGTTTAACAGGTCATTGTGACGTGTTTTATTATAAAACCAGTACAATTATTGCATCACTAATAAAAATTGTTTCTTAGGAAAGGAAGTGCTATTTTTGCCGACTATTAGATAAAATATATATAAAATGGGCGTTTTAAATAATTTATTCGGATCAAAACCTGAAAAACCAGAAGCAGTAAAAGTAAATTGGATTGCTTTGACAAGTGAAAATCAATTGGAAAACCTATCAAAGACATCTGTTTTGTTTAAACACAGCACTCGTTGTAATATTAGTAGTTCTGTATTAAGACGTTTTGAAAAGCAAGTAGGGGATTTGGAAAGTACTATAGATTTTTATTATTTAGATTTATTGAACTTTAGAAATATATCAGCTTCAATAGCTGAAAAGTTTCAAGTAATGCATCAATCTCCGCAGATGGTAGTGGTGAAAAACAAGCAATTGGTAGCACATGCATCACATTATGATATTTTGGAAATAGATTTAAAATCATTTGCAGCACCGGCATAATCAAATAATTAACAACTTTTTAGATGTGAAGATGTTAAAAAAAAACAGCATTTTACTCATTTTTTCGGGCGGATTAATGACCTACTGAGATTTTAATCTTATATTTGTACACTTAAAATAGAACCTTTAAAACAGCAATGTGGAAATAGGTTTTGGGATTATTGAATTTTTAGTTTGGTTTTGATGTTTGATAAAAGCAACAATTGCAAATATTTTTTTGATAATGAAGTCTTTAAGACCTAATACATTAATTTAAAACAAGAATAGCTTACATGGCAAAATCGGAACAAACCTTCAATAAAAAAGAAAAAGAAAAGAAACGTTTGAAAAAACGTGAATTAAAAATGAAAAAAAAGGTAGAGCGTAAAGCGAATGCTACTGGAGGTGATATGATGTTGTATGTTGATCAATACGGTAATCTTACGGATACGCCTATGGATCCTACACAGAAAGTAATTGTTGATGTAGAGAGTATTGAAATAGGTGTTGCTAAAAGAGTAGAAGAATATGTAGATCCTGTTCATAATGGTAGGGTTGCTTTTTTCAACGATTCTAAAGGATTTGGTTTTATCAATGACATAAATTCTCAAGAAAAATATTTTGTACACGTAAATGGTTTGATGGAAGAAATCAAAGAAAACGATAAAGTGTCTTTTGAACTAGAAAGAGGAATGAAAGGAATGAATGCTGTAAAAGTGAAGAAAATAAAATAAGAAAGGAACTCGTTCCGTTTTTATAAAAAGTCCGAATGCTAGAAATAGTATTCGGATTTTTTTTATTAAAAATTTTGTAAATGTAGACATGTCTAAATAACGCGACTTTGTGATTTTCACTGCTTTTCGTCGACAGAAATTAACATCTCATCTAATTTAATTGATTGTTAGACTATATAACGTGATATTTATGGAAACTTTAATTCTATTACTATGATACATAATAACCAAGCTTTAAGAGAAAAAGTTATTCAGACAGTAATTATTGTAAATGTGCTATTAATGGTATTGTTGTATATTTCAACACAAGTATAAGCTTTCATTTTTCATATTTATAAAGGCATGAAAATATTCATGTCTTTTTTTGTTTAAATAAATTAGCATTTTGTTAAACAATTTGTTATTTTTATAGTGTTTAAAATTGGCGTTAATCTAAAAAACATTTCAGATGTTACAAACTAAAAAAATATCCGTAGAAAGAATTATTATAACCTTAATTGTTGTAAATATTTTATTGATTTCATTACTCTATGTATCAACAAAGATTTAAACATATTTATATCTTTAGAAGTTATAAAGAAATCCATATCTTCCTTCAATAAATCTTGTAGGTTTATGCAAATTAAGATGTCTCTTAAATAATATAAAAATATGTCAACATATAATATAATTAGAAAAGGTTTTCAATTCTCTTCATTCATAGAAAAGGCCAAAAGTCCTTTTGATAGATTGTTCGATATTTTCAAAGAACTAATTACACACACGTCAGGTGATTTCGACGAGGCGATGGACTGGATGAAAACGTTAGATAAGGAATACAATCTAACAGATGAAAATTATTCTATGGATGATTTTATCAACGAGTTAAAAGAACGTGGATTTATCAAAGATGAATTAAAGCCTGATGGGAAAGGAAAAACTACGATAACAGCTAAAACAGAAGGAGCCATTCGGAAAAATGCTTTAGAGCAAATTTTCGGAAAGATGAAAAAGAACGGTTTAGGAAATCACAAAACTAAAAAAAGTGGTTCAGGAGATGAGCAAACAGGAGATTTTAGAGATTTTCAGTTTGGGGATTCTATAGATCGACTGTCGATTACTGAAAGTTTAAAGAATGCTCAGGTTAATCATGGTATAGGTGATTTTACATTAACGGAAAATGATTTAGTAGTGGAAGACACGCATCATAAATCTCAAATGAGTACGGTGTTGATGATAGATATTAGCCATAGTATGATCTTATATGGTGAAGACAGAATTACACCTGCAAAGAAGGTTGCGATGGCTTTATCAGAATTGATTACGACAAGGTATCCAAAAGATACATTGGATATTTTGGTGTTTGGAAATGATGCTTGGACTATCAAAGTAAAAGATTTACCTTATTTACAAGTCGGTCCTTACCACACCAATACGGTCGCTGGACTGAATTTAGCGATGGATATTTTGCGCCGTAAAAGAAATACCAACAAGCATATTTTTATGATTACTGATGGTAAGCCAAGCTGCTTGCGTTTACCAGATGGGAGGTATTATAAAAACAGCAACGGCTTAGATCCTTATATTACCGAGAAGTGTTATAATATGGCTGCTTACGCTAGAAAGCTACACATTCCTATCACTACTTTTATGATTGCTCAGGATTCTTATTTACAAGATTTTGTAGATAAATTCACGGAGTCTAATAAAGGAAAAGCATTTTATACAGGATTACAAGGATTGGGTGAAATGATATTTCACGATTATGAAAACAATAGAAAAAAACGCATGAGATAATATATGGATACAACTATTAAAACTTTAGGAACTCTTAAAAAAGCAGGATATATTTCAAAAAGTATCAAAGCTGAGTTAAGAAATAATTTAATTGAAAATATTAAAAATAAAAAGAAATCATTTGTAGGAATTCATGGTTATGAAAACTCTGTAATTCCTCAATTAGAAAGAGCTATTTTATCACAGCACAACATCAATTTATTGGGTTTGCGCGGTCAGGCGAAAACTAGATTGGCTCGTTTGATGGTTCAATTGCTTGATGAATACATTCCTTTTATAGAAGGATCTGAAATCAATGACGACCCACTAAAACCAATAAGTACATTTGGTAAAGATCAAATAGAAAAATTTGGGGATAAAACACCTATTTCTTGGTTGCATAGAGACAAACGCTTTTTTGAAAAATTAGCGACACCAGATGTTACGATCTCTGATTTGATAGGAGATATTGATCCAATAAAAGCAGCAACACTAAAATTGAGTTACGCAGATGAGCGTGTGTTGCACTATGGAATGATTCCGAGAGCGAATCGTTGTATTTTTGTGATCAATGAATTGCCAGATTTACAAGCAAGAATTCAGGTTGCTTTGTTTAATATATTAGAAGAGGGGGATATTCAAATTCGAGGTTTTCAATTAAGAATGCCGATTGATTTACAGTTTGTGTTTACGGCAAACCCAGAAGATTATACAAATAGAGGAAGTATCGTAACTCCGTTAAAAGATCGAATAGGTTCGCAAATTTTAACTCACTATCCTGAAAACATAGAGATTTCAAAAACGATTACTGCGCAAGAAGCAAAGTTACAGAATGATAGACTTTGTGAAATTCATATCCCAGAATTAGCAAAAGATTTGGTAGAGCAAATTGGTTTTGAAGCAAGAACGAGTGAGTATGTAGATTCTAAAAGTGGAATCAGTGCAAGAATGAGTATTACGGCATATGAAAATTTACTTAGTACTGCTGAGTACAGAGCAATCAGTTCTGGTGAAAAGAAGACTTCTGTACGATTTTCTGATATTCTAGGAATGATACCTTCTATTATCGGAAAAATAGAATTGGTATATGAGGGAGAACAGGAAGGGGCCGCTTTTGTTGCTGAGAAATTAATAGGTGGAGCGGTAAGAACGCTGTTCTTAAAAACGTTTCCTAAAATTTCCAAATTAAAGAAACAGGATGAAAAAGATGCCTATGACCCATTATTAGAATGGTTTTTTGATGAATCTACGTTTGAGTTGTTTGACAATTGTTCAGAGGTAGAATATACATCCGCTTTAAATGATATCGCCCCGTTAGATGTGCTGATAAATGAGTATGCTAAAGAAACTAAAAAAGAAGATATTTATTTCTTAAAGGAGTTTGTTTTATGGGCTTTGGTAGAGTTTCAAAAATTAAACAAAGCTCGTGTAGATGAAGGCTACTCATTTAGAGACCAATATGGTGCTTTGTTTTCTGATTTATAAAAGATATGAAGAGTGACTTGCCCAAATTAGAAATTGAAAGGAGTGTGATGCTCAATTAAAGTCAGGTTGTAGAACTGAGCTTTCGGCACATGCTTCTACCAATATAATTATTACAGGCAAGTTACTGTAAGTATTGTTCGCCCAAGTTCCTTGAGATAATAAGAGTGGTAAAAACTCAAGAAACTTTATGGAGTAAACGATGTCATATTCTATTATGAAAAAATAATTTCAATTATTCCATCGGGGTTTTGTTATCCTGAAAAAGGAAAAACAGGAGGCTTGCCACCAAGAAAAGAATGGGCTCCACTTTGGTATAAAGAATTGCTCAATCAGTTACTAAATGTAAAATTAATTTTGTTGCTAGGAGCGTATGCACAAAAGTATTATTTAGAAAATCAGGCAAAGAGAACGCTTACAGAGACTGTGGCGGAATTTGAAATTTATTGGACTCTGTTTCTTGTGCTTTCGCAACATTCACCAAGAAATAATAGGCGGATAAAGAAAAATCCCTGGTTTTAGGAAAATAGTATACTCGAACGGAAGATGAAAATAAATAAAATAGTATTGAAGAGTTTAACGGTTTAATCGTTGAGCTTTTTTATTGTTTATTTATTTTTCAAAATAAAACGGGACCTATAATGGCAAAGCTGGAAAAAATATTTCGTTTATAATTGATGTTATAAACATCTTTATATTATTTTATTTTAATATGAATAATCTAAAAGGCTAACAGTATCTTTGCAAAAATTTAAGATATGTCAAAACAGTTTTCCGATTTAGGTATTCAGGCTGAGCTTCAAAAGGGCTTAGTAGATTTACAAATCACAATTCCTACCGAAATTCAAGAAAAATCGATTCCAGTTTTATTGAATCAAGAAGAGGATTTTGTGGGTTTGGCAAAAACGGGAACAGGTAAAACTGCTGCATTTGGACTGCCTTTATTGCAATTAGTAGATAGAACAAACTCAAATATCCAAGTTGTCATTGTTTCTCCTACTAGGGAATTAGGACAGCAGATTTATAACAATTTAGTCTCATATGCTGCTCATTTAGAAGGTGTTTCTATTGCTTCTATATGTGGAGGGATTCCAATAAAACCTCAAATAGATCGTTTAAAAGAAGCTACTCATATTGTAGTAGCTACGCCAGGACGTTTGATCGATTTGATTAAAAGAACAGCGATTGATCTAAGCAACACTAATTATTTTGTTTTAGATGAAGCAGATGAAATGGTGACTTCTTTAAAAGAAGGATTGGATAAAATAGTAAAAGAACTTCCTAAAAATAGAAGAACAATTTTATTTACGGCTACTTTGCCAGGTACAATAAAGCAGCTGGTTCAAAACTACATGTCTAAAAATGTTGTTCAAGTGAGTGCTGATATGCAAACTACTGGACATCAAGGGATAGATCACAAGTATGTGGTTGTAGAACCTATAGAAAAATTAGAAGTATTAATGCATTTCTTAAATTCTAAAGAAGGAGAACGAGGAATTATTTTCTGTAAAACAAAAGCTGCAGTAAATAAACTGGCTAAAAATTTAGCCATCAATAAATTTTCATCAGGGGCCATACACGGAAGTTTATCACAAGGAATTCGTGATCGTATCATGGGGCAATTTAGAATGGGACATATCCATATTTTGGTTGCTACAGATTTGGCAGCTAGAGGAATTGATGTTAAAGAAATTTCTTATGTTGTGAATTACCATTTACCAGATACTTTCGAAACATACGTGCATAGATCTGGTAGAACTGCAAGGGCAGGAGCAAACGGACTTTCATTAACAATTTTACAAAAAGAAGAAACTGAAGATATTCCTGGTTTTGAAAAAGAATTAGGAATTGAATTCAAAGAATTTCAAAAAGCAAACGCTCAAAGTATTGAAGAGAATAACGGTTTGTTATGGGCTAAGAAAATATTTAAAACAAAGCCGAACCATAACGTATCTGAAGAGTACAAAAAGAAAATCCGTACAATTTTTCATCATTTAACGAAAGAAGAATTAGTAGAAAAGGTGTTTGCGAACTATGTTTTGCAACAAGAAAATAGTGCTTTGGTAAAAGAAGCTCCCATAACGAAAAAAAAGAAATAGATGGCAAATACAATTAAAAATCAACAGGATATATTAGATAAATTAAAAATTTATCAGTTAAATCCGATGCAAGAAGATGCCATCAGTACAATTGAAAAAACTGAAAACACAATTCTTTTATCTCCAACAGGAACAGGAAAAACATTGGCTTTTTTATTGCCTATGTTAGAAAAAATGAGCCCTGATATTGAAGAAGTGCAAGCGGTTATAGTTGTGCCTTCAAGGGAATTAGCCATTCAGATAGAACAAGTAATTCGTGTTATGGGTACTGGTTACAAGGTAAATGCTATTTATGGAGGTAGAACCATTGCTAAAGATAAAATAGAATTAAAACATAGACCAGCTATCTTAATTGGTACACCTGGCAGATTGTCTGATCACTTAGGAAAAGGACGTTTTACAATTGAGTTTGTAAAAACATTGATCATTGATGAGTTTGATGTTTCTTTTGAAGTTGGAGCAGGAGGAGATATGCAACGTATTGGAAATATATTGTCTAATGTTACTACAAAAGTATTGACATCTGCAACACAAGCCATTGAGATACCTGCTTATATTAAAATGGACAAAGCGGTTGTCTTAAACTATTTAGGAGATAAACAAAAGTCAAAATCAAAGTTAACATTAAGAACTGTTATCTCTCCATCAAAAAACAAACATACTGTTTTATTGGAGTTGTTAGAGTCTTTAGGAAACGAACCTGGCATCGTGTTTTGTAACAAAAAAGACACCATTGAAGACCTAAGTGCTTTTTTAAATAAAAAAAGATTAGAACATACTTGTTTTCATGCAGGTATGGAACAAATTGACAGAGAAAGAGCTTTGATACAACTAAGAAATGGTTCTGTTTCTGTTTTAATAGCAAGTGATTTAGCCTCTAGAGGATTGGATATTCCTGAAATGAAATATATTATTCATTTTGAAATTCCGGAAGGAGTTGAAGAATTTACACATAGAAATGGACGTACCGCTAGAGTAGACTCTAAAGGAACTGCTTATATTCTTAAGTATACTAAGTCAGACTTACCTGATTTTGTAGGGAAATCAGCTGTTTTAAATATCCCTGAAAAGAAAACGAGAAAAGCACAACACTGGACAACTTTATTTATTTCTGGAGGTAGAAAAGATAAAATTTCAAAAGGTGATATCGCTGGTTTGTTTTTCAAACAAGGAAATATTAACAAAGACCAATTAGGGGTTATTGAATTAAAGCAAGATTGTGCTTTTGTCGCTGTTCCTGTATCTATTGCTGATAAATTGGTAGAGTCACTTAATAATACGAAAGTGAAAAAGAAAAAAGTAAGAGTTACTTTATTATAAGTGATTTTTATAAAAGTAGTTTAGAATAGATAGTTTCTTAGTATGACAGAAAAAAATAGCGAAATAAAAGATTCAGTTTCTCTTGAAAGTATTGATGTTTGTATTGATACAATCAATAATTTATTAGAGGATACCAATCAACTTTTTGAACTTCCAGAGGACAAAAGAGTTTCTTTATTAAAACTGGCAGGATTGCTGTCAAGACCTAGTCGTGAGGAATTTCAACGGAGAAGAAAAGACGCAAAAAAAGCGACCAAACGAAAAATGATTGAGCGTGATAAACATACTCGTAAAGAAACAGGAATTCGTAGCGCTCGCGAGTCATCAGTATTTGAAGCTCCAAAAATGTTAGGTTTTACGGAAGTAAAAAAAGACAAGGAGCTAGAAATTGAATCTCCAAGAAACTGTTACGTTTGTAAAAAAGTATTCAATAAATTACACCATTTTTATGATACAATGTGTACAGAGTGTGGTGATTACAATTACGAAAAACGTTTTCAAAGAGCCGATCTAACAGGGCAAGTAGCTGTTATTACAGGTTCTCGTTTAAAAATAGGATATCATATTACGTTGATGATGTTACGATCAGGAGCAACTGTGGTTGCTACAACTCGTTTTCCTGTAGATTCTGCTTCTCGTTTTGCGAAAGAAGAAGATTTTACAGAATGGGGACATCGTTTAAAAATTCATGGTTTGGATTTACGTCATATTCCAAGTGTTGAGATTTTCTGTAATTTTATAGAACAACATTACGATCGTTTGGATGTCTTGATTAATAACGCTGCTCAAACTGTACGTAGACCGGCTGGTTTTTATACACATATGATTCCTAAAGAGGAAACACCGGTTGATAAACTACCTCCTTATGTACAAGATTTACTAAAAGATCATTCAGGCTGTTTGGATGAATTGAAAAGTTTAACGGCAACTGTCTTAAACGATCAAAATAATAATTTACCTGTCAATTGGCACGGACCAGAACCCGGAGTTGGTTTGCGTTCTTCTGCTAAATTATCTCAAATTCCTTATAGTTTCGATAATTCTCTGACAACAAGTGAAGTGTTTCCAGAAGGAGAGTTGGATGAAGATTTACAACAAGTAGATTTAAGAAAGAACAATAGTTGGAGATTGAAATTAGGTCAGATTGAAACAACTGAGATGATTGAAGTTCAGTTGGTAAATTCTGTAGCTCCTTTTGTATTATGTAATCGTTTGTCAGAAATGATGAAAAAAGACAATACAGGAATGAAACATATTATAAATGTTTCTGCCATGGAAGGAAAGTTCCATCGATTTAAAAAACAAGATCGTCATCCGCATACAAATATGGCTAAGGCGGCTTTGAATATGATGACACATACATCTGCAGCTACTTTGGCTAAAGATGGAATTTATATGAATGCTGTTGATACGGGTTGGGTAACTGATGAAGACCCAGTTGAATTGTCTAAGAAAAAAGTAGAAGTACACGATTTTCAACCTCCATTAGATATTGTTGATGGAGCGGCTAGAGTAGTAGATCCATTACTTAATGGAATCAATACAGGAAAACATTGGTGTGGTAAATTCTTAAAAGATTATTTCCCAATTGATTGGTAGGTGTTGTTGTGTAATCGTTTAACTATTGAATTGTGTAATTGTTTTTTCTGATGAGGTTTTTTCTTGCGAGAACTTCAACGTCTTGTTTTTGTCTTTTAATAATTGTGTTTTGTCTATTATAGGCAGGATTTATAATTATACACTTTATTGGTTTGTTTCTGATTGATTTTTAATATTAATTGTCTAATTTTCAATATTGTATTGAGGACGTTTTGTTTTTACAATTAACTAGTTACACGATTTAACAATTACACAAACTTTATTTATGTTAGAAAAGGATAATAAAAAACTAATAAATGCCTGGGCCTCTTTTGATTGGGCGAATTCTGTTTACAATCTAATTATTACTACTGCTATTTTTCCTATTTATTTTTTGGGAACCACAGAGGCCGTTTTTGGGGGTGAAGAGGTTGCGTTTATGGGAATAGAAATAACTAATTCTGTTTTGTATTCTTATGCCATTTCCTTTTCATTTTTAATGATTGTATTTATCTCGCCTGTTTTATCGGGGATTGCGGATTATACAGGCATGAAAAAGAAATTCATGCAGTTTTTCACATATATAGGTGCATCTGCCTGTATGGGCTTGTATTTTTTCACAGGAGAAAATATTGAATACGGAATAGCTTGCGCAATCCTTGGAAGTATTGGTTTTGCTGGTTCATTGGTTTTTTACAATAGTTTTTTACCTGAGGTTGCCTCAAGAGAACAAATGGACAAAGTAAGTGCAAAAGGTTTTTCTATGGGATACATTGGTTCTGTGATTTTATTAGCAGTCAATTTGGTTTTGTTTCAAAATTATGAGAGCTTCGGATTTGAAACAGCATTGTTAGCCACAAGATTCGGGTTTATACTTGTGGGTGTTTGGTGGTTAGGGTTTTCACAAATCGCATTCTATTATTTGAAAGATGGAAACAAACCAAAACCTATAACGAGAGAAGTTTTAAGTATAGGGATTTCTGAAGTAAAGAAAGTTTTCACTTCTGTTAAAGAAACGGAAACGATGAATTTTTATTTATTGTCTTTCTTTATTTTTAGTATGGGAGTGCAAACAGTGATGTTACTTGCTCCATTATTTGCAGACAAAGTAATTGATATGGAAGCTGATGAAATGATTTTAGTCGTCTTGATTATTCAGATAATTGCGATTGGAGGGAGCTATTTCTTTGCTTGGGTTTCTAAATTAAAAGGGAACGGATTTTCTATTGGGTTGGCTTTGGTAATTTGGGCAGGTATTTGTATTACAGGTTATTTTTTGAAGGACAAAAATTATTTTTATATCATGGCAGTTTTCTTAGGATTTGTAATGGGGGGAATTCAGTCAATGTCTAGGTCTACTTACTCTAAATTGATTCCGAAAGACACAAAAGATACCGCGTCTTTTTTTAGTTTTTATGACATTACAGAAAAACTAGCAATTGTAATCGGCACTTTGCTATATGGATTGATTGATCAACTGACGGGAAATATGAAGTATAGCATGTTGTTTATGACAGTGTTTTTTATAGTTGGTTTTATAGTTCTTAAAAAAGCAAAACTAAAAAACATTTAAAACATACAATAATTACAACAAATATACGTCAGGAGTTGAATGTTTAAACACTTAATCATGTATACAAAACAAGACAATCAAAAAAAATAGTAAAAACGGTATTGCTCGTCAATAGCATACAGTTATTATTGCTGTGTTTTCCATTTTATATTTAATATAATTGTTTATATCATACATACGGCTTCCATAAAAATAATTTTTCAGGGAGTTTTTTTGTGTTCGAGTTCCTAAATGGAAACACAATAGGCTAAGACGACTTAATTCGTTGGTTTATATATCTGACATTTAAATATATTCAGTAAATTTGAAAAGATATTTTGCGTATTCTTAAAAGAATAACATAGTTAATAAATAGAATAATGAATTTTGAAAAATTACATCCATATCGATTCGAAATTTTCTTTATAAGTCAGTTTATGATCCTATTTGGATCTATTTTGGTTTCAGACGATTTATACAATTCCATATTGATGCCAGTTATGTTCATTGCTAACATAGTTGCTGGATTGGTGCTGATGTCAAGACATAATCTAAAATTTAATGGCTTTCTCTTTCTAATATTTATTAGTGGTTTGCTATTTGCATTTAACCTGAGTAAGGGAGGGCATAACGATGAAATTATTTTTATTAGAATGGCTATTAATTTTTTCTTTTATGTTTTTGTGACTTATGAAATTGTAAAGCAGGTTTGGGAAACTCAAAAAATTAGTTCAAGTATTATATTTGGTTTGATAAGTGGATATGTTTCCATTGGATTGATAGGCTACTTTTTATGTATGTCAATTGAATTGGCTGTACCAGGATCATTCCAATCTTCACAAGGAGATTTTTTTCTTAGAGAAAATTTCAATGATACATTTATGTATTTTAGTTATATAACTCTCTTGTCTATCGGTTTTGGTGACATTACTCCAGTCTCAATATTTGCTCAGAAAGTAACTGTATTAATTGGACTTATAGGGCAAATGTATAACGTCATTATAACGGCTATTGTGGTAGGTAAATATATCAATCAATTAAATCAATATAAAAAGAGTATTGACGATTGAAAAAATATTGATGCTAAGGATAATATAAAACCGTTAGCAGTGGTGTTCATTAAGACATTTTTCATATATTGTGCACGATTATTAGTGTCTTATTCAAGGTTCTTGAGTGAAAATTTAAAATATTTTTTATGAAAACAGTAAGTAAAATTTTAGTAGTTTTTTTAATACTTGCATCATTCGCAAGTTGTTCAACAGTTAAGGTATCTGATGCTTGGAAAGACTCAAGAATTGAAGATATAAAATCAGGTAAAGTACTTATTGCTTTTAAATCTAATGATGATGTTGCAAGACAACGTTTTGAAAAAGACATGGCTGCAGAAATAATCAAAAGAGGTCCTCAATTTGAAGTAGTACCAAGTTATGTGAATTTTCCAGATGTTGATCCAGATGAGAAACATACACCAGAACAAATTCATGCTGTTCGCACGAAACTAAAAGAAATGGGCGTTACAATTGCAATCATTACAAAAGTTAAATCTATTAATGAATCTGTAGTAACAAGCGTAAATACAGATCCAGGATATGGAACTTATGGATATGGTGGTTTTGGCGGTTATGGTGGCTATGGAGGGTATTATTCTGGGATGTATAGAACAGGATATTATCACAATATGAATATGGGATATGTTGGAGGAGGTAGCTCTACTGCAATTACGGAAACAGAAAAAGAATTTGTTGTTGAAACATTGTTGTATGATTTAACATTGCCAGAAAGTGAACAATTATTATCAGTTGTAACTTCATTGGTAGATGACCCAAAAAGTTTAGTAACAACTTCTAATGATTTTGCAAAAGCAGTTATCAAACAATTATTTAAAAAATAAAACACTTATTAAGGTATGTGTATAAATGCTATCGAGTTTAACTCGATAGCATTTTTTTGTGTAAAATTTATTAGTGACAATTTAATACTAGGGTAAAATTTCTATATTTTAGCCTTTTAACTTATATGCCTCTTTTACTTTATAGCTCTTACTAACATACACGATGAAGAAATTACTATTTTTATTTTTCTCAGCAACGATTTCAGCACAAGATTTATCAAAATTACACAAAAAGTAAGTAGCTCATTCCTATATATAACAATAGAAAGCAACGAATTTTCAGAAGTGTTATTTAGACAAGAAATAAGAAAAGAAGAATCTTTAGGGTCTGGTGTATGGATTGGAGAAGATGGTCTAATTAGGACAGCAGCACATGTTATTCAATCAGCAGAGAAAATTACTATTGATTTTACAGATGTTAAAATTGAGGATCTAACTTCTTTAGAATTGATTCCTATAAAGACTTAAGATATTGCTTTTTTTTTATTGATACGAGTGTTGTAAAAGAAGTTACCTTTAACAAGCAAGAATATGTGATTAATAAATAGTTAGAAATAATAGAAGCAGAGTTGAATCCAATGAATTATTTAAGGATCAACCGTCAATAAGTGGGAAACAAGAAGACTATAGAAAAACTTTAGTTTTATTTCAACGGAAAGTTAATTGTCGATTTACATACCGTAACGCAAGAACGCGTTGTTGTGAGTAAGCTACAAGCTCGTGAAGTAAAAAAAAGGCTAAGCTCTTAACTTTTCTTGTATACTACGAATCTCTAATAGGATTGGTATTTATGAATAATTTAAAATCAAGAAGAACTTTTGTAAGAAACAGTTTATTAGGAACAGGAAGTATATTTTTTACGCCCAACTTTATTAGTTGCTCAAAAGACTCTAACGAAGGTGTTGTCTTGCAAGAGAGTCCTAAGGTGGTATTGAAGAATTTTGATTCAGGAGTGGCTAGTTTTGACCCTACCGATTCTGACGTTATTATTTGGACACGATATACATCCAATCGAGCTCAAGTACAAATTCAGTGGCAAATGTCATTAGAAGAAAACTTTGAATCTATTCTTAGAGTGGGGGATGTTATAACAGACGCTTCTAGGGATTATACGATTTCTATAAAAGTGGAAAAACTTGATGATAACCAAAAAATATATTATCGTTTTATAGAATTGTTAAGTCAAGATGTTTCAATCACTGGAGAAACACTGACTTTCCCTACATTAGATATTTCAGAATTAAAACTAGGTGTTACTTCTTGTGCAAATTATGAGTTAGGCTATTTTAATGTCTATCAAAAAATGGCAATTTCTGACATTGATTTGGTCGTTCATTTGGGAGATTATATTTACGAAAACGGAACTAGTAATTTAGGTAAGATATTAAGTCGTTCTCATAATCCAAGCACAGAGTTATTAGGCCTAGAGGATTATAGGACGCGTTACAAACAATATAGAAGTGATGAGAGTTTGAAATTATTACATCAGAAAAAACCATTTATTTGTGTTTGGGATGATCATGAAATTTCAAACGATGCCTATAAAGATGGAGCTGGTGGACATCAAACAAATGAAGGCCCTTTTCAGTCAAGAAAACAAATTGCATTACAAGTTTATAGTGAGTATCTACCTTTTTCTAACGCTAGTGAAAGCAAGATTTACCGTAGTTTTAAATTTGGGAACCTAGTCCAACTGACACTGTTAGACACTCGTTTGATTGGTCGTGAGAAACAGTTGGATTATAGTACGTATTTTGACTCACAAAATAATTTTGACGCAAGTAGTTTTCAAGAAGATTTATCTAATTCTAATAGAACTATGTTAGGTACTACTCAAAAAGATTGGTTACTAAATGAAATAAATTCTTCTTCAGCAGAATGGTTGTTTATAGGCCAACAGGTATTGATGGGGAAAATGTATTTCCCTGCTGAACTAGTGATGCAATTGAATACACTTTCTATTGAGTTTAGCACGAATGGTGAAATTTCTTCTGAAACACTAAATATTTTTCAATTACAAATAATTGAATTGGTGGTATTAAAGAATCGTTTGAATTTTAACGACCCAACGTTGTCAGTTGCTGAAAAACTAAGAATTACATCTATGTTGCCTTATAATTTAGATGCATGGGATGGTTATCCGTTTGAAAGAGAGTTGATTTTAAATGCATTAGAAGCAAAAAAAACAATTGTATTGTCAGGAGATTCACACAATGCTTGGCATAATAAAATAACAAAAAATGGAGGAAGCATTGCTATAAATGAATTTGCAACTGCAGCAGTTACTTCCTCTGGATTTGAAACTTTAGTGACTGATTCGAGTCAACTGAATAGTTTTCAAATAGCCACTACTTTTTTAGTTGACGGATTGCAATATTTTGATGCAAAAGAAAAAGGATTTATAAATATAAATATTAGAGTAGGAGCTGCTACTTCTGAGTGGGTTTCTGTAGCTTCAATAGCAGAGACTCCTACAACAACTAAAATTAATCATACTGTACATCTATAGTCGTATTGAAATAAATATATTTGAATGTAGCATAGAGGGCTACTTTTTATACTTATTTAAAGTTTTCTTAAAATCTCATAAAAAATCAATTTTTAATGGCTTTATATTATATATTTTCTATTTTTGCTTTACATGAAACATCTAACAATTTTATTGTCGATTTATATACTAGCACTTTCTTTTGTGACCTGTAGTGATGCTGTTGCTAGCACATTACATGATGAGAACGTAACGGAGTTCGCGCAAGATATTGACCATGGAGATCATTCACATTCTCAAGAAGTAGATTTTTGTTCTCCTTTTTGTTCTTGTCAATGTTGTCAAGTGACAGTAGATGTTTTTCCTTTTCATGCATATACTTTAATTCCTGAGAGAAATATTTCAGACCTTATTTCTTCATTCCACAATAATATTTCACAAGAAGTATTTGATTCATTATACCAACCACCAATAGTTTAATTCAGAAAACCATAGGATACTTATATCCGAGAAAGTCTTTTTTAAAGGCGTATTATACTGAATTAAAATACATTTTACATGATTAATAAACTTATTGATTTTTCAATCAGTAACAAATTTGTTATTGCATTGTTAACGCTTGCATTAATTATTGGAGGAATCTATAGCATACGTCAAGTACCTATAGATGCTGTACCTGATATCACAAATAACCAAGTTCAAATTATTACTCAAGCTCCAAACCTGGGAACGGAAGATATTGAACAATTTGTAACATACCCTGTTGAAATTGCAGTGTCAAATTTACCAGGTGTTACAGAAATTAGATCTATCTCGCGTTTTGGTTTGTCAGTTGTAACTATTGTTTTCAAAGATGATTTAGGAACCTATCTACCACGTCAATTGGTTTCTGAAAAGTTAGATGAAATTAACGCTAACATTCCCGAAGGTTTTGGAAAACCTTTTATAGGGCCCATTTCTACAGGTCTAGGAGAAATATACCAATATACTTTGGAAGTAGATCACAATTTAAAAAACAACTATACACCTACCGATTTACGAACGATTCAAGATTGGATCATCCGTAGACAAATGGCAATGGTTCCAGGTGTAGTAGAAGTCAATGCCTTTGGAGGAGCTATAAAACAATATGAAGTCTCTATTGATCCAGATGAGTTAAAAGCAATGGGGATAACCATTAAGCAAGTTTATCAGGCTTTAGAGAACAACAATCAAAATACTGGTGGCGCTTATATTGAAAAAAATCACCAGGCAAGCTTTATTCGCGGGGAAGGATTGGCGAGAAGTCTAGAAGATATTGAGAACATTGTGGTGGTTTCTTACAACAATATACCTGTCACAATCAGGGATATTGCAACTGTTCAATTTGGGAATTCTATCCGTTATGGAGCAGTTACTAAAAATGGTGAAGGAGAAGCAGTAGGAGGCATGATTATGATGTTAAAGGGTGCAAATACCAATAACGTAATTAAAGCTGTTCAAGACAGAGTCGTACAAATACAAAAATCCTTACCAGAAGGTGTGACTATAAAACCTTTTTTAGACAGGTCTAAATTGATTGAAAACACTACAAATACAGTAAAAACAAATCTTATAGAAGGAGCATTGATTGTCATTTTTATATTGGTCTTTTTCTTAGGGAATTGGAGAGGTGGTTTAATTGTAGCTTCTACAATCCCGTTGTCTCTTTTGTTTGCATTTATCATGATGAATGCATTTGATGTCTGGGTAAACCTGATGAGTTTAGGAGCCATAGATTTTGGAATTATTGTAGATGGCGCGGTAATTATAGTAGAAAGCACCGTTTTTCTAATCTACAAACACGTACGTGAAAAAGGAAGTGTAACTGCTGCTGAGAAAGATGCAATTACTTATAAGTCATCATCAAAAATGATGAACACAGCTTTCTTTGGACAGTTTATCATTCTAATTGTATTCCTTCCAATTTTATCTTTGGAAGGGGTAGAAGGTAAAATGTTTATTCCAATGGCATTGACATTTAGTTTTGCTATGATTGGAGCGATGGTTTTGTGTTTGACATATGTACCTATGGTGACTTCTGTATTTATTACAGCTCCGAAAAGTAATAAGAAATATTGGGGAGACATTGTTGTCAATTGGCTAGAAGGAGTTTATGAAAGATCATTATTAAAAGTAATGAAGAAAGGGAAAATCATTATCATTTCTTCTCTTCTGATGCTTGGTGTTTCTGCATATGTTTTTTCAATATTAGGAGGTGAGTTTATACCTAAGTTAGATGAAGGAGATCTTGCCTTTCACGTGATGCTAAAACCTGGAAGTTCATTGACGGAAACCATTGCAACAACAACAAAAGTTGAGAAAATTGTAAAAGCTAATTTCCCTGAAGTGATTGATATCATTAGTAGGATAGGAGTATCGGATGTTCCTACAGATCCGATGCCTATGGATATTGCAGATGTTTTTGTTATTTTAAAACCATTCTCAGAGTGGGAGAGTGCAAGTTCAAAAAAAGAATTGATTGAGAATATAAAAGAAAAAGTATTGCAAATTCCAGGTGTGAATTATGAATTTAGCCAGCCTATAGAAATGCGTTTTAATGAATTGATTACTGGAGTTCGTGAAGACATTGCTATAAAAATTTATGGTGATGATTTGAAAGTTTTATCAAAGAAAGCTGAAGAGATTGGAAGACTCGTGTCGTCTATAGAAGGAGTCTCTGACATGAAAGTAGAAGCAACCTCAGGTCAGCCACAAATCACAATCAAATATGACAGAAGAAAAATAGCGCAATATGGATTGCAGATAAATGATTTAAACAATCTTGTTGAGACTGCTTTTGCAGGTGGTGTAGCAGGTGTTATTTTTGAAGATGAGAAAAGATTTGATCTAGTCGTTCGAATGAAAAAAGAGCTAAGACAAGATATCTCAAATGTTAAAAATCTGTACGTAAATCTACCCAATGGCTCTCAGATTCCGTTGAAGGAACTAGCGACTATCGATTATAAAACAGGCCCAATGCAGATTAGTAGAGACAATACCAATCGTCGTGTGTATGTAGGAATCAATGTAAGGGATAGGGATATTAAATCATTGGTTGAAGAAATTCAGCAAGAAATAGATTCAAATATAAAGTTCCCCCCAGGCTATTATGTTCGGTACGGAGGCGCATTTGAAAATTTAGAACGCGCAACAAGTAAATTAAAAACGGTAGTTCCTATTGCGTTGAGTTTGATTTTTGTTCTTATCTTTTTTGCTTTAAAATCATTAAAACAAACAGCTATGATTTATATGGCTATTCCATTGGCAGCTATTGGAGGTGTGTTTTCTTTATTGTTAAGAGATATGCCATTTAGTATTTCTGCTGGTATAGGGTTTATTGTTTTGTTTGGTGTAGCTGTATTAAATGGTTTGGTGTTGATAAGCGGGTTCAATGAACTGAAAGATGAAGGTGTTGCTGACATCGATGAAAGAATTAGATTAGGTACTAGAAGACGTATCCGTCCAATTTTATTGACAGCATTAACAGATATGTTAGGTTTTTTACCAATGGCACTATCTACATCTTCAGGAGCAGAAGTACAGCAACCCTTGGCAACTGTAGTTATCGGAGGATTGTTAACATCTACTCTACTAACATTATTCATAATTCCAATTTTATATAAATGGATTGAAAATCAAGAAAAAAACACACTGCACATGAAATCAATTGTTAGTATTCTCGCTATTTTAGTTCTGGCTTGTCCAAAGGTTATGTATAGTCAGCAGAGATCCATTTCATTGAATGAGGCAATTGTCATGGCAAGTGAGAATTACCCGTCTTTAAAAGCATCTCAGCTACATATAGACAAAGAACATGCTTTAAAAAATACAGCTTGGGATTTTGGAAATACACGCATTTTTACTGGTGGCGATGAAATTGGAAATAACAATGCTGCGACATACACTACTTTAGGAATTGGTCAAACAAATATGGCTTTGTTTTCAATTGCCTCAAAAAATAGACTCGCAAATGAAAGTATAAAAAAAGCAGAAACGAGTTTAGAGTTGAATTTACTTAAGTTAAAACAAAAAGTAGAATATGCTTGGGTAAAAGCATATGCTGCAAAACAAATTTTTGAATCTTATAAAGAAATAGATACTGTTTTTTCTGGTTTAAAAATGGCATTAGATTTACGTTTTGAAACAGAAGCTATTTCTAAATTTGAATACAATGCGGCTGTCAATGAAGGGAAGTTGATCAATTTACAGAAAGATCAATATTATATGACCTATCAAATTGCTTTGCAGGAACTAAATCAATGGCTGTTTTCAGAATACTTCTATGATGTAGTGGAAGTATCGTTATATGGATTGGAGGCTCCAATTGATTTCTCTAATGATGAGTTTAAAAAGCATCCTTTGTATAGTTTATGGGAAAGTGAATTAATGATAGCAAAAGCAAAGCAGAAAGTTTCGAGTTCTAAATATTTACCAACGATCTCAGCACAATATGGGTTTCAAAAAATTGGAGATCAAACAGGGTACAATAGTTATCAATTAGGATTACAAATGCCGTTAATTTTCAGCAAGGCTAGAGGAGAGTCAAAAGCGGCTAAAATTGAAGTTGATATTATTGAGCAAGAAAATAAAGTAAAATTAATTAGGCTTAAGAACAGCTTTAAAATAGCCTTGGCGCAACACAATAAACTAAAAGTAAGCTGGAAATATTATAAAGAAGAAGCGTTGCCATTGGCAATAGAGCAGAGAAATGGTGCAGCGCTTGCTTATAAAGAAGGTAGCATGAATTATATAGCTTTTATTCAAACAATGAAAAACGCTATTGAATTAGAAATATCTACATGGCAAGTATTACAGAAATATGCCGAAAGCAAAATTAATCTTTCTTATTTCTTAACAACAAAATCATAAAAAATGAAAATATCATATATATACATAGTCGCATTATTCATAGGTCTTGGAGTTTTAAACTCTTGTAAAAAACAAAGCAATCCCAATGATTCTGCGAAAGAAGTAAATCATGACGAAACTGAAAAACATGATAACCATGATGACCATGATGACCATGATGAGAATGAAGAACATTCAAATAAAGTAATTCTAACAAAAGAACAAACGAGTATTCTTGGTATTTCTAAAGGAAAAATTTCTAAAAGAAGTATGAGCGGTTATATTCAAGCGAACGGAACAATTGGAGTTCCTCCGCAGAACGAGGCAGTAATCACTACCTCTTTAGGTGCTAATATAGTTCGTATTAATGTCATTGAAGGACAAGAGGTAAAGAAAGGGCAGGTATTGGCAACTATTTCTCATTCTGATATTATTAGTCTTCAAACGGATTATTTACAAACCTATAATCAGTTGAATTATCTAGAACAAGATTTTCAAAGACAACAAAAATTATACGATGCCAAAGTAGGATCTGGTAGAGATTTTCAAAAAGCAAAATCAGCTTACTTGAGTGCTAAAGGTTTGGTAAAAGGATATGAAAGTCAGCTTGAATTATTGGGGTTAAATCATCAAATAATTAGAGAAGGAAACATAGCTTCAACGGCTCCTGTAAAGAGTACAATCAATGGGTTTATAGAGTTCGTAGGCGTAAAAACAGGACAATATGTGCAGCCACAAACGGCATTGTTTGAAATTGTGAATACGGAGCATATTCACGCTGATTTGATGGTGTTTGAAAAGGATATAAAAAATGTAAGAAATGGTCAGAAAGTAAAGTTTTCAATCAAATCACTTGGTCAAGAAGAAATGACTGGAGAAATATTTTCTATTGGAAAATCTATTGAAGAGGGACCTAAGGCATTGCATGTGCATGCAGATATTGATGGTCATTTTGAAAATTTAATTGTTGGAATGTACGTAAATGCAAAAATTATTATTGATGAGAAGCAAGAACAGGCTTTGCCAGAAGAAGCCTTTATCAAACAGGGAGAAAAACTCTATATATTTAAAGTCGAAGAAAAAGAGAAATTTGAGTTTGAGCCTGTTGAAGTAATTGAAAAAAACAGATCTCAAGGATATATTTCTTTTGTGTTTAAAACGAAACAAGCTATTGAAGCAGAGTTTGCAAGAAGCGGAGCTTATTATTTAATGGCTGAATTGAAGAAAAGTGAAGCAGAACATTCACATTAATGGACTCAATTATTTTGTTAAATGAGCTGTGACATTACTATCTCAATTGATAATAAAATAGTCAGTCTTTATCATCATAACTAAAAACATAAGTCTCGTAAACTTACTAAAGTGGTCTCGAGGTCACAGTATTTTACTTTATACATTGAAGGGTGTTGTAGCTATTTTGTACAACTATGATTTAAATCATTTTTAAATTCTATGTTGCCCGTTTCTGTAATTAGCACTGCTGTAGTTTGTTATGTTGGTTTTAAAAATAATCAGGCTTAACATAGGATGAGAGAAGCAAGATAGATAGGAGGAGTCATTGTTAATGATAGTAGATCTTGGGACATGCTAATTGATAGTTTTATGCCAAATCAATTCACAATAAATAAATTGAATTTTGATGAGTTAAACAAAACAACAATTGGTAAAGTGCCATTTTGACTAGTTTATATACATAGAAGTCAGTGACTAGTCTCAACACCATGGATGCATATTAGTAAAAGTGTAATAAGAGGGTTTGCCGCAAAGTGTTATATAAGAAATTGGAAATAGGTTTGGATGATGATGAATTTTCTAAAGCACAATTAAAATGTTTTCTTCCAAAAGATGACCATGAAAGATCAAATAACAATTTAAATACCGCAACTCAAATGATCAATAAACAATCTAGAGATGTACAAAAGTTTTGTGAATTAGGGGTTGTCGAAGATTTTTGGCATATGGGACTGACGACTATATTAAAAGTTTTCGATACATTATCAGGGAAAAATAAAAGAATAAATAAATTTATACTGTCGAGACAATATGCCAATATTCGTTTGGATGTTTATTGGTTTGTTGCCATTTAGTATGGTGCCCGAATTAATGAAGTTGGGATACATGGCTATTTGGACATCAATTCCGGTAACAGCATTAATTGTTTGGGTGTATGCAATGATGGAGCTTATTGGTGATTATTCTGAAAATCTATTAATGGTGATGGCCGATTATATTCCAATGCTTTTTTTTTAGAACTATTGAAATTGATTTGAGCGAGATATTAGCAGAAACAAATTGCCATCAACAATAGAATAAAAAAAGGAATATTGATGTAAAGAATTATACGATATGTTTATTTTAATTTCTATGCATTATATTCAGTTTTGCTCTTCAGCCTTTGTATATATAAAAGCTTTCTGGTCAGCGGCAATAGTTGGCGCTTTTATTGCTGCATCTGTATTCATAATTTTATCTTCTTTATTTATAGGATTTCTTCCATTTTTTTTCCAAGATAGACTAAACTTGAACCTTTTTTGATATTGTCCAATTGGGTTTTATTTACGTATGTGATGATGTCTAAATGATTGTCTGGGTATTTCACAAATAATGGAATCATATCTTCATCTTTTTCTGCTATGCGAATCAATTTGATATATTCTTCTTTAGTATTAAATGGAATTTCTTGTATTTGAGGGTGTTTATTAGCTACTTCTGATACAGATACAAAATCATTCTTATGGTGTATTAGATCAGACTTAGAGCTGTCTTTAATCACTTCATCATGACTGCGAATTCTAAACACTCCATTTTCTCCAAACTGTTTCTTAAAACGTTGGATGGCGTATTTGTTTATTTCAGCATTTGGAGTCAATGAGATTAAAAAACCAACATTACTTAGTTCTATATTATCAACCAATTCGTTGGAATAGATATTTACATTAAAAGCATCCAGACCAAGTAATTTTGCTTTGTCAATGTTGGCTTGATTAGAATCTATTAAAACAATTTGTTTGCCATTGTCACTTAGATATTTTGAAATAATTCTAGAGAATTTAGAAGCACCAATAATCAATATCCCATCAGATTCTTTTAGAAACACGCCCGTTAATCTAGCGAAAAAACGAGCTGTAGTTGCATTAAACAAGACAGTTCCGAGTACAATCATAAAAACCAATGGTGTAATGTATTCAGCATCTGTCACACCGTTTTTCACCAATTTCAATCCAAATAAAGAGGCGATACCCGCAGCAACAATACCTCTTGGCCCCACCCAACTGATAAATAGTTTTTCATTGAACTTTAAAGTAGATTTTGAAGATGATAAAAACACTCCAAGAGGTCTAACAATAAATATAACAGAGGCTAAAAGAAGTACCGTTTTCCAATTGTAAATAAGAATAAGTTCCTCCATATTTACATTTGCAGCCAAGAGAATAAATAATATAGAAATTAGTAATACACTCAAAGATTCTTTAAAATTTAAGATATCATCCAAATAAGGTAAATTCGAATTTCCTAACACCATTCCCATCACTACTACTGAGAGTAGACCAGATTCATGTGAAAAAGTATCAGACAGCACAAAGACAGCTAATACAGAAGCTAACACAAATACGTTTAATAAATAATGAGGAATTAATTTTCTACGAATAGCAAAGGCTAGCGCATGTGCAAAAGTAAAACCAAAAGTAGAACCGAATAACACAATTTTTCCAAATTCAATAAATGCAGTTTTTGTATAAGTTGTTCCTGTTCCAACATTGATAAATTCAAATACCAATACGGCCACCAAGGCACCAATAGGATCTATCAATATTCCTTCCCATTTCAGCACAGCAGAAACATCTTTTTTTAAAGGAATGTTACGCAGAATAGGGGTTATTACAGTGGGGCCTGTGACAATAATTAAAGCTGAAAACAAGAAAGATACTTGCCAGCTAATTGAGAATATAAAGTGTACTGCAAAACCAGCACCCCAGAAAGTAACAAAAGAACCAAGTGTAATTAACTTTGTTATAACGGGGCCTATATTTTTCACTTCATTCAATTTCAATGTCAATCCGCCTTCAAAAAGAATGATGCTAATAGCTAAGGAAACAAAATAATACAAACTTTCTCCAGGAAACAAACCTTTTTCACCATTCCAAATGGGCTCTATCCATTTTGTGCCATCTTCACTTAACCACTCTGCGGCAATTGGCCCAACAAATAATCCTATCAATATTAAAGGTAATATCGCAGGAATTTTAAATTTCCAAGCCGTCCATTGTGCTAGTATTCCCAAAATAATAAGTCCTGATAATTCTAACATAGTTTTTTTTTTAAATGCTACATCAATTCTAACATATGTTATACAATACTATTAATAAATAACTAAGCTATTGTATAATTTGGCCTTCGTTTTAAAAAAGTCATTTATTAATTTTATATATTTCAATTCCGCTTCCATTAATTTCGATTCACGAATGTTTACATAAAACACAGAACTTTCACCTAGAATAAATTTACGTTGTTCTGCTCTAGACAACGCATCGTAGTCTCTTACAAGAATAGTAGTATAATCAATTTGCTTTTCAAAAGAAATCAATTCTTGTTGCAGCGCATTTATTTTATTACTAATCGTTATCTCTTGGGTTGATCTTTCATAACTTAAAGCTTCAATTTTAATTTTCGCTAGTCTTAAATCAGATCGCTCTTTTCGTAAAAAGATAGGTACACTTATTTTAACACCTGCTTTGTAGTTATTTAAACCGAATGAATTGTCATTTCCAAAAGATTCGGTGATGAAGTTGTATTGGGCATCAATTCTAGGAATTAAACTATTGAATTTTAATTTCCTCTCAATTTCTAAATTCTCCGCTTTAAACGACAATGCTTTTAATTTAGGATGCTCTTTTATGTCAAAAACCTCTGTTTGTGTTGAGGGAGTGTTTAGTGAAATATCTATTTTATCAATCGTTAATTTATCTGGAGTAATACTAGCATTTAACTCTACGGGAATGTTGTTTTCTAGCCATAAATAGTTAGACAATTCCATAGAGGATTTGATGTATTTTATACTGGCTTTTTCTAAATTTAATTTTCTATTGTTTACTGTGATGTTTGCTTCTAAAGTATCTATTGCTGCCATTTCACCTAGTAAAAAGCTGCTTTTTATTGCAGTAAAACGTAATTCTGCATTGATTATAAACGACCGTTGTAATTCTTTTTCGTTGAAGTATTGCAACCAGTCAAAATAGGTATTGGCGGCATCAAATAATATTTTATTTACCAATATTTTTCGTTCTTCTAATGCTTGTTTTTGATAGTTTTTAGCTTGTTTTACTGCCGCCATACGTTCATTCATAAACATACCACCACCAATGGATGCAGTAATTCCTAAACCATACAAACCACCATCAGGGGTGCTGTTTTCCGGATTTAATTGATATCCTTCATTATTTTCATAATTTGCTTTTACTCCAATTCCATACCAGACAGGTACTTTAAAAGAGGCGTTTAATTTATCATAATACTCTTTGCTTTTAAACTGTTTTGTTGCATAATCCAGTTCTAATTTGGGATCAAAAACACCACGAGATTTCAAACGTTTTATATCACTTTCAGATACAATTAAATCGGCCTGTTTTACAATAGGATGAAATTTTTTCACATAACTTAAGAACTCTGATAAAGTCATTGTAGTATCAAGGGCAGTATAATTCAGTGTGTTAATTGAATCTAATTGTATTTCATTCATTACAGTATTTGTAACTACTGAGTTCTTTTCAACTTGAGATTGGATAGAATAAATACTTACAAAAAGAAATAAGAATAAATATTTCATATGTTATTTTTTAGACTTTGTTTTTTTCTCAATTGGTTTGTAATAATCAGGAGGGAAGCTGTTGAGCTGTCTCCATAACTCATACCAAATAGGAACATCTTCTAAAAGCGCAAAGGTCTGTGCTCCAGAACCAATTCTAATAGCTTCTGGCCATGGATGCTCTTCTTTGTCGTCAGGTGCTAAAAGAACTCGGTATTTTCCGTTATCACTTATAAAATTTTGGATGGCAACAACTTTTGCTCCAAAACTACCATACGATTGGTTTGGCCACCCACTAAATACAATGGCGGGCCAACCTTCAAATAGAATTCTTACTTTTTCTCCAACATGTAACAATGGTAAATCATTAGGACTTACAAAGGTTTCAACAGCCAATTCGTAGAACGAAGGCATAATACCTAACAATTCTTGTCCCTCTTTAAATGTTTCTCCAATACCTCCAATAATTGCTTTGTTTATATAACCATTTTGTGGACTTTTTATATAAAGTAAATTATTTCTCATGGTATAGTTTGTATGACTGTTTTTAAGTTTTGAGACTTGAATTTGTGTCTCTAAATGATTTGAAGTTGCTGTATATAGATCACTCTGCGCTTTCGAAATTTTATCAATATAGGTAGTGTTTATTTTAGAAACATCTACTTTGGCATTACTAATATTATTTAAACTAGTCAATAATTTGTTTTCTTGAGCAATTAATTTTGCATTGGTTTCTTGCAATTTTAAATTTTTATCTTCTACATCTTTTACAGCTTTCAATCCTTCTTTCTCTAAAGAAAGGGTTCTGTCGTATTGGCTCTTAGCGATGGTTGCATTTATTTTTGAAGCTTCAAAATCAATACTGTCACTTTTTGCTTTTAAGTAGGCTTGTAGTAGTTTGTTTTTTGCTTGTTTGAATTTTAGTTTTTCTTCGTTTTTTAAGGCAATAATTTGTCTGTTTAGTGCGTCTATTTTAGATTGATAAGCATCAACAGAAGAAGATTTTGCATTGATTTGAGTCGTAGTTCTTTCGACCAATCTAGAATCAAAATAATCACTTTTAACTTCCGAAATTCGTAGAATTGTGTCTCCTCTTTTAACATAATCCCCTTCTTGTACAAACCATTCTTCAACTCTACCAGGTATCTGAGATTGAATTGTTTGAGGACGTTGGTTTGGTTTTAAGGTAGTTACAACACCATTACTTCTTATATTTTGTGTCCAAGGCAAAAACAGCGTGACAATTCCAATAACAGAAAAGACTATTAAAAATCTATTAAAATGTTTGTAATGATTTTTGTGAAACGCATGTTTACCCGATTTAAAATCTGACAAATTAACTTCACTACGAATTTTAGTATTTGATATATTTAACATTTTTATTCTTTTATATGTTCAATTTTTCCATCTACCAGTGTAATTACTTTATTTGTAAATTTTCTCCAAATAGGATTACTACTAACAACAATCAATGTCCATGTTTGTTTTTTATCAGTCAAGTACTTTACGATTGATTCGGTTTCTACACTGTTAAATCTATCTAATGGATCTTCTAATATTAATAATTTCGGGTTTTTGGCAATTGCTCTAGCGAGTATTATTTTTTTAGCAATTGTATATGAAGTTTGTATGCCATCAGGTTGGAGTACAGTTTGTATACCCAACGGCAATTCTTTTACATATTTTGTCAATCCGACTTTATCAATGAGTTCAAAAATAGATTCGTCTGAAATATTCTCATTTCCAAATGTAATATTCTCCTTTAAAGTTCCCTCAAAAGGAGTTTCTTCAGACAATGAAAGCCCTAGCTGCGAGCGGTAATGGTTTAATTGCAAGCTCTGCAAAGAAACATTGTTGATGTAGATTGCACCATCATAAGAAGGTTCAATGATGCCAGAAAGCATTCTTAATAGACTCGATTTTCCAGAGCCACTTTCTCCTTCTATCAAAACTCTTCTTTTAGATTCAATAGTTAGGTTGATATCTTTTAAAATTGGTTTATTGCGATTCGATACTTTATAGCTAACGTCTTTCAATTCAATATCAAAGTTGTTTTTGAACAATGGTTTTTCACCGATTTGTGATTCTAATTCTTTGTCTACTACTTGTCCTAGTTTTTCAATAGAAGTCAGTACATCGTAAAAAGATTCTAACCCTAGTATAAGTTTTTCAACAGAAGCAATAACTAAAAGGATAATAATTTCTGCTGCGACAAACTGTCCAATATTCATTTCTTGATTCAGAACTAAAGCGCCACCAATGGTTAACAATCCTGCTGTAATAATTACTTTAAAACTAATCATTTGGATAAATTGAAGTACGAGTACTTTAAAGTGTTTTTCTCTTGACTTTAAATATTCTTCAACCAAAACATCATTTTTTTCTAACGCTATGTTTGAGTTTCCTGCCATTTTAAAACTGACAATCGTTCTTGCTATTTCTTGAATCCAATGTGCTACTTTATACTTGTTTTTGGATTCTTCTAAACTCGTTTCCAAGCCTCGTTTTGCTGTGTATTTAAATACTATATATACTAACAATAATAACAAGACTCCAAACAATATAAAAAAGGAATGATAAAATGATAATAATATCAACGCAAATATAATCTGAAGCAGGGCAGTGGGTACATCAATTAATATTTTTGACAATCCTTTTTGGATTGTTAATGTGTCAAAAAATCTGTTGGCCAATTCTGGTGGATAATAATTTCTAAGCTCATCCATTCTTATTTTTGGAAAACGATAACTCAATTCAAAAGCAGCTCTTGTAAAAATACGTTGTTGAATAGCCTCAATAATTCTTAGTTGCATTAATTGCAGTGCTCCTGAAAATAAAACTCCAACAGTTACTAATATGACAAGGATGATCCATGAGGTTGATATCTGAGATCCTTGTACGAGACTAATTATAGCCTGTATTCCTAATGGAAGTGATAGCGCTACTATACCTGAAAATATTGCATAATAAAATATTTGAAAGATGTCTTTCTTTTCAAGTTGCAACAAGCCTAAGAAACGTTGCCAAGGAGTTAAATTATTTACTGCCATTTTTATGTTTTTTTATTAGCTAATCTAATTACGTGCAAATATAGTAGTAATACTATCATATAGATGTGTTTTACTACTATATATCGTTTATGTCATCATAAGAATTATCTATGACATCAAAAACAAGGGGTCTGTAGAGTTTCATTCTATTGTAATTTAGTGTTTTAGTTATAAATACATCTCTGTTGTTAGACCACTTCCAATTTAATAAATCTCCTGAATATTCTTCTGTTATATAGTGTAAACTTTATTGGTAGTCGTATTTTTTTAATAAAAAAATGCTGTATAAGAAAAATTATTTCATCAATAATATATAGTTCTATTTATATATCTGTTATGTCTACTAAATCAACTTCCTTTTATTTAATAATCCTTTCTATTTTAGTGATCTCTTGCTCAAAAGAGGATGAGCTAACATCTGAGGAAAAAAGATACATCACAATTCCTGATATTCAGTTTGAAACAAAACTAATAAATAAAGGAATAGATACAGATGGAATCATCAATCAAAAAATATTAAAAACAGACGCGTTAGCAATGGATTATTTAGATGTGTCAAGTGGAAGCCTCATCAGATGAAATTTTGAACTTAACAGGGATAGAAGGTTTTACAAATTTAAAACGTTTGTATGCTGTTGGAATAGGTTGTCAGAAATAGATCTCAGTAAAAACACGACATTAGATACTTAATATTTATCGTACAATTATCTGTATAACATTGACTTAAGTAATAATTAAAATCTAATATTTGTAGATCTTAAAACAAACGAATTAACTTCAATAGCTGGATTGGCAGCAGCGATAAATTTAAAAACATTGAACCTTTCTTACAATCTATTTGAAACATATACTATTGTAAACCCCAATTTGAAACATATTTTAATGCCTAACAATGAATTGACTTCATTTGATACAACGAATGCTGTGAATTTGATAACAATCAATATTAGATTAAATAAAATTACACAGTTAGATATTTCTAAAAATATGTTGATAGAAGCATTAAATACGGGAGATAATAAATTGACAAGTATTGGCTTCGGTCATAAACCAGAACTCAAACATTTGGCTTGTTTTAGTAATTTTTTAACTACTTTGGATGTGTGTGGTTTTGATAAGCTGGTTTACTTAAGTGTTAATAGAAATCCAGATTTATCTTGTGTTAAGATAAAAAGTGGTCAATAATTAATAGAGCTTTATGTATCCGATTACCAAAATGTAAATATCGATTGTGAGCTATAGTTATTCTCACATTATTATAATTGATATAAATAAAAGAAGAATTAATTTTTTATATGCGGATCTAATCTGATGTTTGAGCGTGTGATTATTGTCAAAAAAGAGTAAGGCTTAGATGAAATATGACTGTTATACATCAAAAGATGAAAATAAGTTGAAAAAAAAAGTAAATAACGCATTGTTTGTTTAGAAAAAGTTGCATATTTGCAACTTAATAAATTAAATTACATTACAATGAGTAAAGGAACAGTAAAATTTTTCAATGAATCTAAAGGATTCGGATTTATCACAGAAGAAGGAGTTGAAAGAGATCATTTTGTACACATTTCAGGATTAGTTGATGAAATCCGTGAGGGTGACGAAGTTGAATTTGAATTAGAAGAAGGAAAAAAAGGATTAAATGCAGTTAACGTAAAAGTTATCTAGTATTAAATATACTTTAAGTTTAAAGAAAGTCCTATCATTAAATTGGTTGGGCTTTTTTCCGTTTTGTAGGTTCGTGTTTTAACAATTTACTCCCATTAAATAATAATTCATTCTTTATTTAATGCTTAGAAGCTCGTCTTGTTAAGAGAAGAATAGATATTGAAAAAGTGTTGCATAGAATATATTAAGTAGACTATTATTATAAAGATGATTTTAATAATGAAACACTTCAATAGTGTGTGATCGAGTTGAAGTGAAACAGGTTTTCAGATTGTAATTATAGTATGTAAGTCGATTTCTCTTTTCTTTCCTCTGAGTTCAATTTTCCCCAAAGAAATTAGTTTATATCCTTTAATGTCAGAGAAAAGTTCAAAAGTTTCCTTAGAAATTAAGATATTTACACCATAGTGATTGCATTGCTCCTGAATTCGAGCAGTAGTATTTAGTACATCTCCAGAATAGATAATATCTTTTTTGATAACCCCAACTTCACCGGCCATAACAGAGCCATAATGTATTCCCGCTTTGAATGCTGGCATCACATTGTATTTTTCTTTGTAGATAGGCTTTAATTCTGCGAGTTTTTCTTGAATTTGTACAAAGCAATTAAGAGCATTGGCTTTTCGAGTACCCTTCTTGATTGACCAAGAAATGACAACCTCATCTCCAACATATTGGTAAATCTCTCCTTCATTGTTAAGGATCGTATTCGTAATGTCGGAATATAAATCCTTTAATAAATGAAAGTATTTTTCATTGCCTATTTTCTCTGCAATAGAAGTTGAAGAGCGCATGTCCATGAACATAAAAATTCTTTGCTCTTTTTTTGGGTGGTGGTAATTTCCTGCAAGGAATTTCAATAATATCCCAGGACCAAATTTGTCATTGACTTGTAGTAAAAAAAGCGTAAAAAATATGATAGCACCCCACAAAATAAAATTAGTGGTTATTATCCTAGTTGTGAATACTCCCCAGAGACCCGCTTTTGTTGAATCAATGGATATTGCATGTATTCCATGCTGTCCTAATACATATGCAAACGTTGACACCAAAACAACCAAAAGAAAAACAGCTACATAAGCCAAAAGTGTTATAAGCATGGCAGATTTGAAGGATCGTCTGCGGAATAATTGATTGTTGACTGAAACGAGTAACATTCCACCAAGTACACCAGCTACCAAGCCTGTCAAGATACTTGTAATTAAATAACTATCAACGCTAAACTCTTTTGAAGGACCAAGAGAATAAGGAGAGCTGATCATTGCACAATTGAAAAAAAAGAGAAAAAGAGTAATAAACACATAGGCAATAGTGATTATTGCTACTTTGTTAATATCCATCTTTAATTTCCTCGATATCTTCATCTTTAAAAGCCTAGGGTTTTTTGGTTATAATAAAATCTTGTAGTAGTTTCTTTTGAAAAATTAGGCGCGATAAAAGTACTAAAGTTTTCGCTTAGTAAGCGACTAAACCTTTGTTGTAATTTAATTTTCTGTTTTTTTATCAATAATAAAACAAAGAATCGATGAGACCAATGTCAAAAGAGATCCAACAATTAATTCTATCGTACTTTCCGCAAATAGGTTCCCGATGGTATTAAATCCAAAAACACAAGAAATACACAAATGAGTATATTCATAATTTTATTTTCCTTCTCTAGTCTAAGATGACTTTACTTAAGAATCAGTATAGCCATCATAAATAAATTTATTAGCATTTAGTATGTTTCAAAAGATTTCATTTCTGCAGCAGAATATAGTTCTCCTGCCCATACTTAATTATACGGAATTTGTTTCTTATAGATTAAGAAGTGAAATATTAGAACATTTCCTAGTATGATAAACATACTAGTTAGTGCTACTTTTTTACTCTTTTTTGATGCTGTTTTTCTAATGAAGGATAATAAGTTTAAAAATTTTCATTTTATTTTTCAATGATCCTAACTTTTATTTTCTTTCAGATCTTCAGGCAAACCATTCTGTATAAATACCAACTCTTACATAAAAAGGTCATTACGATGCAAATAATAGCGCCCTAAACAGGCTAATCTACTATTGCGCATATGACCATGCCTATAAAAGAAATTGAATTTAGATTTAGGTGAATTGGACTCTTATGTATATTAGTAATCTCAATAAGAGCTCTATTAAAATAAACACGTTCGTCTAATACTGCCTTCGAGTCACAGTTTTTTTTTGTAGAGCGCACTTTATGAAAAAGGATAGGAGTTAAAAACAGCTATAATATAGATAATAAACCAAGAAATAGGTAGCCACCATCCAATCCATATTCTTGATTAAAACAAAAATACTACATTAGATAATCAAGAATATCGTGTCCAAACACTCCATGGATTCGTGTGTTTTAATCAATTCTCATCTGTAAGACTAAATGTCTTTGCTAATTCACTTTCTATTGACATACTTTTATTTGTGGGTATTATTCTACTGAATGCTATATTTGTGCTGTTTTATTAGAGCATGTTATTATGTAAATCATTGATTGCATCAATTGTTGATTTCCCATAGCCTTTTATAATTTCACAGTTCTTTTTATCAACAAGTGCAACTACGTATTCTTCTTTCCTTTTAGAAAACTTTAAATGGTTGAAGTCTTCTCTAAAAAGTATATCATTAGAAGTTGTATCAATTTCGTATTCAATTTCAGTAATTTCATTCATGACTCTATTTTTTTATTTTATTCTATTTTTACAATCTTTTTTTTCAATGAATACCTCCAAAAGCGATAGCGATAAATCCAAAAACGGGATGAGCAACGATGTCAATACTTGAGTTTTGTCTGATTTGCACTACTGTGGTTAAAATAAAGAAAATAGTTAGGGATGCAAGGATTAAATCAAGTCACATAGGAA
>CEWR01039373.1_pt1 | contig 37184 bp, 38 predicted proteins | sample 356321 | NCBI WGS metagenome assembly CEWR01 (sample SAMEA2621551, study PRJEB7988) | marine metagenome | biome: marine biome (ENVO:00000447); feature: mesopelagic zone (ENVO:00000213); material: "saline water (ENVO:00002010), including plankton (ENVO:xxxxxxxx)" | depth 790 m
ATCGACATCGAGCCTGAGGAAATCGGAATCAACAGGGCAGTTGAAGTCGGTATCGTCGGCGACGCCAAGGTCGCTCTGCAGCAGATTCTGGCCGAGATCGAAGGCAAGACCGAGGGCATGGCAGACAAGGCCGAAGAAGGGCCGTGGCTGAACGCCTTACGTGAGAAGGCCGAGACTAACGCCAAGTCTCTCGAACCTCTGATGGCTTCCGACGAGTCTCCAATCCGCACCTACCGGCTATTGAGCGAAATTCAGAGCGTGTTCCCGCGAGAGACCATATACACCGTCGATGGCCAGACCACGCTGGCGACAGGTCGCCAGGTGCTTTCAAGCCACACGCCGGCCAGCCGTTTGAACTCTGCTTCAAACGGCTGCATGGGCGTGGGTGTGCCCTTCGCGGTGGGCGCAAAACTGGCCCGACCAGACGTGCCGGTGGTGAGCGTCAACGGCGACTGCGCATTCGGTTTCAACGCGATGGAACTGGAGACGGCAGTGCGTCACAACCTGCCCATCGTGTTCATAGTCAACAACAACTCGGGCATAGTTGGGGGCAACCTTGAATCCCGCATGGGCTTGCCGGAAGGCTACGAGGAGAGAATCGCTCAATTCACGCCTGAGATTCGCTACGACAAGCTGATCGAAGCCTTTGGTGGACACGCCGAGAACGTCACCGACCCTGACGAGATTCGTCCCGCCCTGGAGCGGGCGTATGCCGCCACTCTGCGGGGCCAAGTCGCCTGTGTCAACGTAATCTCTGAGCCGATGGAGACGATGGTGACCAGCTCCAACCGCGCCAGCGCGTTGATGGGGTACTAGGTCTGCAATCCGGGCGTTGACCGGAATTGTTCAGCCATGTAGCAAGGGGCTTTTCCCATATAGGGAACGCCCCTTGTTTTTATGCGACCAGTTATCAGGACGTTACGCTATGATTCGTTTCTTGCGCATTCACGAAATTCATGGCGGCGCAAGATGGGTGGAGTGTAACTATGGCTATGGGACTTTTGTACATTGTGATTCCGAGCGCAGTCTAATATCGTCTAATGCACAGGATGATATTAGACTGCGCGATTATGGTAGCAGCAACCAAGGTTGGGAATCACGAACAGAAACTGGCGTGTCCTCGTTGTGAGAGTAATGGAAGGGGCCAAATCTGATAGAATCCCAGCGTGCAAACAGAGAAGACGCAAACGTCTCAAAAACTCATGGAGTGAAACGACGTGATCTGGGAAGAGTTCAAGGACAGCGCACCGGAGATGGCAGACATCGGACGAGAACGGTTTGAACGCACTGGGCTTGTCCTTGTTGGCACGCTTAGAAAGAATGGTTACCCTCGAATATCGCCCGTGGAGCCGATGTTCGTTGACGGCCATCTATATCTGGGGATGATGTGGAATTCAAAGAAGGCGCAGGACCTTTTGAGAGACCCTCGTTGCACAGTGCATAACACCGTCGGCAACCGCGACGGAAGCGAGGGCGAATTCAAAGTTTATGGACGGGCAATCCCGATTCTGGATCTGGAGCAGAGGGCGCGTTACGGCAACGCGGTGTACGTGAATACCCAATGGAGGCCGACCGAGCCAGAGTTTCACCTGTTCTCAGTGGACATCGACAGCGTGGGCATAGTCGCCTTCAACGACGAAGACATGATAACCAGAGTTTGGACGCCCGACTAATATCGAGGAACCATGACAATATCATCTCAAGATAACTACCCCCGAAAACGAGTCGCAGTTCTGGACACCGAAATCGCATATGTCGACACGGGCGAGGGCGACCCTGTGGTGTTCCTGCATGGCAATCCCACAAGCTCGTACCTTTGGCGAAACGTAATCTCAGAGGTCGAAGGCGGAGCTCGATGCCTGGCTCCCGATCTGGTGGGCATGGGAGATTCGGGAAAGGCATCGGACGGGTCGTATAGGTTTGTGGACCACGTTCGGTATATCGACGCCTGGTTCGATGCTCTGGGTTTGACATCCAACATGACTCTTGTGTGCCACGATTGGGGCTCTGCGTTGGCCTTCCACTGGGCACACCGACATTCAGAGCGGGTCAAGGGCATCGCCTATATGGAAGCCATCGTTGGTCCGCTAACGTGGGATAACTGGCCTGATGACGCTACACGAATATTCCAAGGTATGCGCTCTGACGCAGGAGAGGGCATGGTTCTGGAGAAGAATATGTTTGTGGAGCGCGTTCTACCTGCGAGCGTCATCCGTGAGCTAACTGTCGAAGAGATGGAAGTGTACCGTAAGCCGTATCTGGAGCCTGGAGAATCCCGGCGCCCGACTCTGACCTGGCCCCGCGAAATCCCAATCGAGGGTGAGCCAGCCGACGTTCACGAGATAGCGACGGCGTACTCTCGGTGGTTGGCATCCAGCGATGTGCCGAAGCTCTTCATAAACGCAGAACCCGGAGCGATTCTGACAGGAGATCAGCGGGAGTTCTGCCGCACATGGCCGAACCAACAGGAGGTCACGGTCAAAGGCAGTCACTTCATCCAAGAGGATTCGCCTGCCGAGGTTGGCGACGCCATCTCGGAGTGGCTTGGCTCGATTTAAGCGTAGCGAAGGGAGCTCAAGCCAGAAGCTGGCTACCCAGTTCAGCGAAATCCCTGGTGTTGACGTCCCACTCGGGTGCGGTATCGGCAACTTCAAAAATCGGGGCGGATTCGCCTTCACGATGAACGTAAGCTGAGCGCAGTCCCGCCGCCATAGCCGCCTGAAGGTCTCCCACGTGGGCCGCGATCATCATCGCCTGGGCAGGCTCCAGCCTTAACAGGCTGACACCCTTCTGGTACGCCTCAGCGTCGGGCTTGTAGTAGCCCAGGAACTCGCAGGACAGAATCCCGTCCCAGCTGATGCCGTTGTGCTTGGAGCAGTCCACCACGATAGACCAGCTCAGAACGGTCAGCACAACGACCATGTATCGGCACCTTAGCTTTTCGATGACCGCCGGAGCGTCAGGCCAGGCGTTGAGCCGGTGCCATACGTCATTCAGTTCGTCGCGCCCGGAATCCGAAAGCTCGATAGCGGTGTGCTTCGCCAGAACATCATCCAGAACGCTGCGGTGAAGCTGGTCGGCGTTCATCCAGGGCACTTCTCCGGTTCGGACTCGGCCCAGTTCTTGAAACATGCCTCTCCGCCAGTCTGTGGCGAATTGAGGGACGTCCAGGTCGGCGTTCTGCTTCAACGCAAGACGACGAAGCTCCTCTTCGATTGTTCCTCTCCAATCGAAGACCGTGCCTCCGACATCGAATGTCAGAGCTTTTATTTTGGACAGATCGGCCATATTTCCCCCTTTTGTTTCAATGAGAATGAGTGGTCAGTCGCCCCGTTCTGCGAACTCGGCGCGGGCTGCATCTACCAGGGCGGGATTCGTCAGCAGGTCGCAGGCGGTGATCGCCAGCGCCTTGGCAGTGTTGATGGCGCTCTCCTGAGCCAACGGCGACTTGGCCGCTGCGGTCAAGAGGCGAGAGTGTCCAGGCACAGGTTCCTCAGCCACGGCGAATCGCATGGCGAAGGACGGCATTCGGTGGCTGACGTTGCCGAAGTCGGTGGATGCCCCGCTGCCGCCGCGTCCAGGAATCAGGGGATCGACTTTCATGCTGATGGCATGGGCGTTGGACTCGACAGCTCTGGCCAAGGTGGTGTTGGGCTGGACGTCTTCGTACATGACGTTGGGCGTAGGCATCTCCAGTCGCGCTCCGGTCATCGTGGCCGCACCGTTGGCGATGGCGACGACCTTCTGGACGATCTCGTTCAAATACACGCGATCCCGCGATCTCAGGATGAAGTCGGCAGAGGCGAACTCGGGCACCACGTTGGGTGCGGTCCCGCCGTCGGTGATGATGCCGTGGATTCGGGTGTCGGGCCGCAGGTGTTGTCGCATGGAGTCGATGCCGTTGAAAGTGTGAATCACGGCATTGAGCGCGTTGATTCCCGCCTCGGGCGCGACTGCGGCGTGGGCGGCCTTGCCGTAGAAATCGAACCGATAGCGCACCATAGCTAGGCTCCATGTCTCGTCGATGGCGGCTTCAGTGCCGAAGACTGTGAGGTTTGATGACGGGTGCGAGGACAGCGAAATGTCCACGTCGTCAAACACGCCTGCGTCTATCATTCGATTCTTCCCGCCGCCGCCTTCCTCGGCTGGAGTGCCCAGGACCACGAGACGGCCTGGAAGGTTAGCCATAGCCGCCTGAACTCCGAGACCCGCGCCGAGGTTGGATATCGCGATGAGGTTGTGTCCGCATCCATGGCCGATCTCCGGCAGGGCGTCGTACTCTGCCAGCAGAGCCACCGTCGGGCCGTCACCACCTCCGCCCTCCAGCGTCCCACGGAACGCAGTTTCCACGCCGCCAACACCACGCTCGACCTGAAATCCGTGCTGTTCGAGAGTGTCGGCCAACAGCTTGGCGGCATGATGCTCCTGGAAGTTAAGCTCCGGGTGCGAGTGGATGTCGAGGCTGATGCCCACCAACTCCTCGCGGTTGGCGTCGATGGCCTGAATCACGGGTTGAAGGTACTCGGATTTTTCCATTGTCATGTCACCTCTCGCGTCTGAGCGTTGCGCTTGCCACTTGTCATTCTGAACGGAGTGAAGCATCTGATCGCTGATGAAACAACCGTTGTCCTACTCGCGACCAGATTCTTCGCAGCGACTCAGAATGACATGGCGCTGACGGCTGATAGCTGGTGGGCTGCCTCAGAGTATCGCGCCGTCGTTCTTCAAAGACACAATCTCGTCCCAATCGTACCCCAGCACGTTGAGCAATATGTCCTCGGTGTCCTCGCCGTGGGCTGGGGCCATCTTTCGGGTGGACAGCGGAGTCTTGCTGTACCCGACGGGAGTCTGCGCCCACTTGGATGGCCCGATCACTGGATGGTCGAAGTCTATCACGTAATTGTTGGCCGTGACCTGCGGGTCGTTGGGTAGGTCAAGGGTGCGTTGGACCCGCTCCCAGATCAGGTCGCCCGCCTCGTCAAGACGCTTCTCCCAATCGGGCCTGGGACGGGCGATGAACACCGAATCGAGAATGGTAATCAACTCGCCGCGGTTGTCGAATCGGGCGGCCTGGTTGTTGAACTTTGGGTTCTCGTTCAGGTCTGGCCGGTCTATGGCCTTGCAGAACGTCGGCCAGTATCGGTCTCCCTGGCCCATGCTGAAGGCTATCCATTCGCCGTCGGAGCACTTGTAGTAATTCCACAGCACCGATCCGGCCATCTCGCGCTCGAACCTGGGAACCTCGAAGTCTTGCAGGAACGAGATTCCGTTCTGCATCCCTCGCGCCCAGACCATGCTGCCAAGATGAGAAACATCGACCTTCTGACCGTAGCCGAACCGTTCTCTGGCGACCACCGCGCCAATGACACCGTAGGAAAGCATCATGCCCGCTATCTGGTCGGCGATATCGAGTTCGTGGGGCGTGTCGTCGTCCGGCCCGAACCACCAGAGCGCGCCGGACCGGGCCTCGGCGGTCAGAGCGAAAGCGGGCTTGTCAGAATCCGGCCCGTTCGGGCCATAACCAGACGCCGATGCGTAGATGATCTGAGGGTTGTCCTTGATTAAATCTTCGTACCCGACTCCGAGACGCTCGGCCACGCCCTTGCGAAAATTCTGGACGAAGATGTCCGACTTGGCCGCAAGCTCGCGCATGACCTTCAGCCCGCTAGGGTTCTTGAGGTCAAGAGCGATGCCCAGCTTCTGTCGGTTCAATCCCTCGAAGTAGGCAGACAGCCCGCCTTTTGTTTTGGTGGGGTGGCCTCGGATTCCTTCAAACTGCCGTCCGTGATCGCCGTCCAGCGATTCGACCTTGATGACCTCTGCGCCCATGTCCGCCAACATCATGGTGGAGACAGGTCCGAACTGCCACATCGTCCAGTCGATGACTCTCAGGCCGTCCAGCGGGCCGGTTTTTCCGGTGGCTCCGTCTGACATGAAAGCTCCCTTAGTCTGCTACCTCAAGTGTGTCAGGACGCTGTTCGCTGCGGATTGGCTCCCGCCAGGGGTAAATTCCGCCCTCGTAAACCGACGGGCCGAGCTTGAAGTGTCGTGCCTCCTCGAAGGTTTCGACGAAGGGGGCGTTGGGGTCGTACCACTCCTCAATGGTCTTGGGTCGAGGGCCTGCCTTCGAGACGTGGCCCAACGTTGTGCGTCCCAGCATATCCTCCAGCATCCACACGCAGTCGATAACCTTGTCGATGTCCACGCCGGTGTCGATGCCCATCTCTTCCAGCATGTTAATGGCGTCTTCGGTAGGCATCTGGCCCGTGGCTCGTCCGTTGCCGCAGTACGGGCAGCCTCCGATTCCGCCTATGGTGCCGTCGAGGTTCAGGGTGTCCGTCTCGTCCAGCGTTTCCAGAGCAGCATAGGCTGAGACCAGCGCCATGCCCCGACCGTTGTGAAGGTGCAGTGTGAAGTCCCTGATGTCGGGCCAGTGGGATTTTATCTCCATAAGCTGGGACTTGACCTCGTGGGGCATGCACCAACTCATCGGGTCGCCGAGACTGACCGCCGTGACCGGAATCTCGGCCTCGTCCCACATGGCATGCTGGCGTTCAAAGATGTCCATTCGATCGGCGTTTGAGAACTTGCCGACGAAGTTGGAGCCCCACGATGCGTTGGTCCCGATACCTGCTTCGGTCGCGCCCAACGCTTTGGCGGTTGAGACGATCTGTTCCCAGTCCGCCATCTCTTGGGCTTGAGATCGGTTGGTGTTGCGTCGAGCGAAGACGTCACACATATGGCAACGCAGAATGGGACGGTATGTGCTGTTCTCTCCCGTGTCCAGAGGGGGCGAGTATTGCTGGGCCCGCTCTCGGCCCCGCTCGTTGAGGGCCAGGGCAGTGTATCGCACACCAGGTTTGGGAGTGAATCGAGCCATCACATCGTCGATCTCGGCCATCTGTGGCGTGTACCTGGGACTGACGAAGGAGCCGACGACGATGTGTTTTAGTCCAGTTTCGGACAGGGCATCGAGGAGTCGAACCTTATCCTCGACTGGGATGGACGCGTCTTCGATCTGCATCCCCTCGCGCATGCCCTCTTCTTTGTAAGTGACGGTTGGGTATCCCATGTGTGTGCCTCGCTGACTGATGAACTGTGGAGAAGAGCCTGACCTCCGTAGGCAAGATAGGTTAACATAGCCGGTAATGTATGGCATCAAGGCTTCGATTTCTGCTAAATATCGAAGCGAGAATCACACCGAACTTTCAGGAGAACAACCGATTGGCCAAGCTGATTAGTTTTGACATAGACGGCACTCTGGAGGCCGGAGACCCGCCCGGCTTTCTTTCGATGGAGGTGGTGAGGACCGCCCAGAAGTTGGGTTACCTGGTGGGAAGCTGCTCAGACCGCCCCATCAGCACTCAGGAGCGTATCTGGGACGAGCACGAAATCTCTGTAGATTTCACCGTGCTGAAACAGAACCTCGGAGACGTCATGGCCCGGTTCCAGGCCGACGTTTACTACCATGTCGGCGACACGGACATTGACCGTTTCTTCGCAGACAAAGCCGGATTCCAATTCATCGAGGCTGTGGCCGAGGAGTGGCGGCTTCAGATTACAGACATCCCGGTGTAGGCAGCCGTCAGCTATCAGCCGTCAGCATTCAGGCCAATGATCTTCATGCGGGCTTGAACTTGACCAGTGTCCATTCGGGCGTGATGTCGTCGAAAACCGCGACCAGTGGCATGTCGATTTCCGCGTCTTCAATGTCGCACTGAACGACGGTTGAGATCATTCTGGGACCTTCGTCGAGTTGCACCATCGCGTAGATGTATGGCACGTCTTCGATGAACACCGGGTTGGCCGGTTGACGAATGATCGTGAAGCTGTGCAGCCTGCCTTTGCCGCTTACTTGGACCCACTCCAGGTTGTTGGAGAGGCACTTGGGGCAGTCCTCCCGTGGATAGAAAAACTTTTGGTCGCAGGTCTTGCATCGGGGCATCACGAGCTCGTGTCGCTTTGTGGCGTCCCAGAACGGCCGAGTGCGTTCCTCGCTTATTGGTCTGGGGAGCGGTTTGGTGTATTCGGATGTCATATCGGGATTCCTTTGGAATCGGGTTTTCAGGTGTCAAGGCTTGCCTGACACGGCGCTCGGTGTTGGCGAGAGCCTACACAGTGGCTTCGGAGCCGAGTATGAGCGTGCACATCACGCTCGCAGTGCCTCCTCAACCGTTGACCATGCACAGGTCGTTCCTGGCGACCTGACGATCTTCGGCCCTCCCCATCACTTGGCGCGCTCCCTCGATGACGTGTCGGAACCCGCCCGCCCCGCCAACAGGCTGACCGGCGGAAAGCTGCCCTCCGTCTGTGTTAATCGGGAATGATCCTTTATAGGTTGTGTCCACGGACTCATAAAAGGGGCCAATCTCGCCCTTTTCGCAGAATCCGGCATCTTCGAGGCCGACGGCCGCGAGAATGGTGTATCAATCGTAGAACTGGGCAAGCTGGATGTCTCGCGGGCCGTAACCTGCCATCTCGTAAGCTTTGCGCGCCGAGATGGCAACAGGCGTCGTAGTGATGCGTTCAGCTTGCCAGATGGTGTCGTGGTCGCTGACTCCGGTGGCCGCTCCCAGGATGTAAACCGGAGGATTGGGTAGGGAATTCGCCCGCTCTGCTGAGGTCACGATGCACGCTGCCGCTCCGGCGCATGGCATGACGCACTCCAGTAGGTGCAGAGGGTCATTGACCATCCGAGAGTTGAGGACATCGTCCACAGTGATTGGTTCTCCTTTGAACACGGCGTTCGGGTTGGTGAGGGCGTTGAACCGCTGGTTCACGGCCATCTTGGCGAACTGTTCCTGAGTGGTGCCGAACTCGTACATATGGCGGTGCTTCATCATTCCGTAGCCGGTGCCTGCTCCCGCCGCTGGGCCGAAGGGAGCTTCGAACTCGGTCAGCTTGTTGGCCGGGGCCGGGCCACGAGTTATGCCAGGGCCGAACCCGCCCTCGTTGGGGTCGCGAGTTCCGCCGAACAGGCACATGATGGTGGTGGCAAGCCCGGCGTGAATCGCTGCCGCCGCCATCGCGACCGAGTGCGCTCCGGCGGAGCCGTGCTGGGTGTTGCCCTCGCAGAATGTGAGACTCAGGCCCATGTACTCGGCAAGGTCCATCGGGCCGACGTCCGAGCCTCGCGTAATTATACCGTCGATGTCCTCTTTTCGCAGGCCCGCGTCGGCGATGGCCAGACGGGCGGCTTGGGACAGCAGGGAATTGGTTGACCTGCCGTTGATTCGTCTCTCGGTGGGCAGTTCGCCGATGCCGACGATTGCCGCTTGACCTCTCATGCTCACAGGGTTCGACCTCCTACGTTGTGTGTGGCGAGTTTACAACGGCGTCATGTCTAAGTAAATCACTGTTGGTCTGATACAATCGGCGAACTCAACACCATTCGCTCAATTGCAGGCAAGGAGTGGTCGATGCTCAGCCCCTACACCGTGTTAGACCTGTCCGACGACCGAGGCGAGATGGCGAGCATGATTCTGGGCGATCTAGGCGCAAACGTTGTCAAGGTCGAACCGCCTTACGGGTCATCGAGCAGGCGCATGGGGCCGTTCTTGGAAGACGCGCCAGAGCCAGAGAACAGCCTCCAATTCTTTGCCTTCAACCGCAACAAACGCGGGGTGACGCTGGATGTCACAACAAAAGCCGGTCGCGCCGCGTTGCTTCGACTCGCAGAGAAGGCAGATTTTGTGATCGAGTCGGCTGGCCCTGGAGAGATGGCGAAACTAGGGTTGGGATTCGACGCCTTCGAGAAGGCCAACCCCAGCATTATCTATGTTGCTATCAGCGCATTCGGACAGGACGGCCCCCACGCTGATTACGTTGCCAGCGATCTGACCTTAGCCGCGATGGGTGGCCCTATGAGCGTTCAAGGCAACCCGGAGCGGGCGCCTGTCAGACTGTCGGTTCCCCAAGCATGGCTTCACGCGTCGTCCGAGGCGGCGGTCGCGGCTCTTACCGCTCACGCCCTCATGATTCAGACCGGTCAGGGCCAGTTCGTGGACGTCTCGGCTCAAACCTCCATGATTGCGACGATGCTCCATGCCCGTCTCGCCCATGCCATACAGGGTTCCGACATGGAGCGGGCCGGTTCGGTTTTGCAGGCAGGCGCCATCGAGTTGCCGCTTGTCCATGAATGCGCAGACGGCTATGTGGTGCTGATTCCAACTGGAGCAACGATGACGGGAATGGTTCCCTGGATGGTTGAGGACGGAATCGTGCCGGAGGAGTGGATCGAAGGAGAAGACTGGGCGACGTATGACCGCCGTTTCCTCCAGCAGCAACCAGTGGTCTATGCGCTTGAAGACGTGTTTGACGCGATTCGCCGTTGCGTTTTGCTCCACACCAAGGCGGACATGCTGGATCGGGGGCTCAGAGACAATGTGACGATTGCGCCCATCAACACAGTCGAAGACCTGACCAAGTTCCATCAGCTCGAGGAGCGCGGCTACTGGCTGATGGCTCCCTTGCCTGATGGAACCGATACGGCCGTCGCTGGCATCCTCGCCCAATTGTCGGAGACGCCGCTGGACGTGAAGCGATGGGCTCCGAAGTTGGGCCAGCACAATCACGAGATACTGATCGAAATGCTCGGCATGTCCGAGGCTCAAGCGATCGAGGGCGGCGCGACGATACCATAGGAGAAGGAATAATGACCACAACACTGCCCTTCGACGGAATCAAGGTCGCAGATTTTGCCTGGATATGGGCCGCGCCAACCACTTCCAAGTATTTCGCCGACCACGGGGCGACGGTCGTCCGTGTTGAAACGGAAAGCCCGCCAGACCTGGTCCGGACCGTTGGGCCGTTCAAAGATGGCGAGCCGGGCACGAATCGGTCTCACAGCTTCGGCGATTTCAACACCTCGAAGTACAGCCTGTCTCTCGACCTGAAAAACCCGCAGGGAGCCAACGTCGCCCGGCGTCTTATCGGTTGGGCTGACATCGTGATCGAGAGCTTCGCGACGGGGAAGATGGACGATCTCGGCATCGGATACGAGACTGTGAAGAAACTCAATCCTTCAGTGATAATGGTCAGCACTTCCCTTATGGGACAAACCGGATTGGCTTCGACCTATGCCGGTTTCGGATTCCACGCGGGGGCGATAGCCGGTTTCTACGAGATAACCGGATGGCCCGATCTGCCGCCGGACGGCCCTTTCACCGCATACACCGACGGCGTCGCGCCACGGTTCCTGGCAGCGATTATGATGGCGGCGCTCGACCATCGCCGAAGAACCGGGGAAGGCCAGTTCATCGACGCATCCCAACTGGAGATGTCGCTCCAGATGCTGGCGCCTCAGATCATCGACTATAATGCCAGCGGACGGATGGTGTCTCGAATAGGCAACAGGTCTCGCATCGCGGCTCCGCAGGGAGCGTACCAGTGTAGCGGCGAGGACCAGTGGTGCGCCATAGCCGTCGAGACCGACGAGGATTGGGCGAATCTGCGCTCAGCGATGGGCAAGCCGACCTGGGCCAATGATGACCGATTTTCCACAACAGAAGGCCGACTCAGCAGCCACGACGAAATCGACAAGGGTATCAGTCAGTGGACAGCCGACAAGTCGCCCCAGGATGTGATGGAGATTCTCCAAGTGGCAGTCGTGCCAGCGGGAGTCGTTCAACGAAGCAGCGACCTGATGCGCGACCCTCAACTCAAACATCGCAAGTTCTTCCGAGAGTTGGAACATTCAGAAGTCGGCAACGTGCCGTACACCGGACACCAGTTCCGCATCAAAGGCTACGACAACGGGCCGCGTTTCGCCGCGCCGATGCTGGGAGAACACAACGATTTCGTCCTGCGCGACCTCCTGGGCATGACCGACGACGAGATAACCGAGATCGCGATTTCCGGAGCATTGGTGTAATGGCTGTCGCCATTTTAAAATAGCTCGTAAGCTCCAATATCGCAGGGCGACGGACGCACAAATCCTCGTTGGTCTGTGTGCGCGCAGGTGGGATCATCCCCCGCATCAACACCCGGTGACCCTGGAGTAATAGGAGTCTGTTTGAACGTGCAGCCTATGGGTGTTGAGTTGTTACAGCCGCCATTTACCGTTGGAGGAGCGAGCTTGGGATCGCTGAACTGCATATCTGTGCCGGAGACAGGATTGAAGTCACAACCCTCAGAGCTTTCAATATTGTACTCTCCGGAGTAGTTAGAGCTTTGGTTGATAAAGCAATCGAGGGTATTGTGATTGGCAAAAATTGAATTGTATGAGTCAAAGTCAATATCATCCACAACGATGCCTATCCCTCCGCCAAACTTGTCGATGTTGTCGCTTATCGTTACATTTCGGAACTTGAATAGTTTGAAGGCGGTGAAGGGTTGGAATATGTGAGGTTTATCGCCCCGCTGCCTGCAAAACCTGACTTGTTTCCTGAAAAAGTAGAGTTTTCGATGAGAAAATCCCTTTTGAGCCAAGCACAAGAATGCTATCTTGTGGGACGTTAGAGACGCCTAGACCCAATGTTATATTTTCAGTGAATGACGAGGCTCGAATATATGATTTGCCAAATTCATGTGTGTTAAATGCGACGACGACCGCCCCGGTTCCGCTAACATTTTTTTCGAATCTTGTTGCGTAAATCTGTAGTGCTCAGCTACTTAACGAATAAATTGCGACTCGCTCTGCTCCGGCAGTGTTCATTCTGATCTTGTAAAATGCGCTTTGCTTGACGGTTAGTGTCATGGACGTATAGTAAATTCCATCTCCCTTATTATGCATGGAATTGCTGTTTTCGCATCCAAGCGCTGTAAATAACACATAACCTGCCGTGAGTTTATCGTAGGAATTTCCGGCTGCGCGAATCACGCGCAATAAGTCCATATTATCCCGTGCCAGCGAACCGTCAAGGGTCAGACTAGAGATGTCATAGCCTTCTTTAGCCTTTGAACGCGTGTTGATATCGAATATCTGGGAGGTGTTGAACACGGCGGGATTATCGACGTTGATAGTCAGCTTTTCAGGGCCTGGTTCGGCTATCGCGAGAGATTCAGTAATTGTCGGAAGCGGGCAGGCCAGCACAATTGTAGCTGGGAAGGTCATGTTGAACTCAATGGTGTCAGGCCCTGGGGTTCCCTCGGCAGCCACAATGGCCTCCTTTAGGCTTAATCCCGGCACGGGTTTACTGCAGCTATCTTTATGCGTGTCAACGGGAAAGGTGACGGCTAGCGCGGAAACCGGATACATATGGGCGAGAGTTACTAACAGCGATAAAACAAATGACTTGGATGATATTATTCTGAACACAGTGCTCGCCCCGTTCCCCCAAATTCTGTAGGTCACCGAACTATTGGCAACCGGTCATGAAATCACTGTAAGAAAAAGGGGCATCATGTTCAATGCCCCCTTAGCTTTGGAATCTGATTAGCTGTGACCAACGCAGACAGAATGGCTAGATGACGCCGCCTTCGGCCAGGGCGGTTAGCTCGCCTTTTGACAATCCAAGCTCCTCGCAGAAAATCTGGACGTTGTGCTCGCCAATCAACGGCGCTCGGCGGGAGATGGCCCACGGGGAGCCGTTGTAGATGGCCGCTGGGCCTGGATATGTGAACGTGCGGTCTAGCTCTGGATGCTCTACCTCAGTGAAGAATCCCCGCTCTTTCAAGTGTTCGTCCTCCACGATCTCGTCCAGCGTTCTGATCGCGCCCCACGGGTAGCCATGCTTTTGGCCTCCGCGCCATGCCTCTTCTTGGGGCACCTGCTTGATGAACTCTGAAATTACTGAGTTGATGTGGGGCAGGCTCGCCTGGAATGTGTCGAGGTCGAGGTACTTGTCGTCTAGCAGGTCTTCGGCGAGGCCGTAGGTGTCCATCCACTCTGCGAGACCTCGAAGCCTTCGAGGGGTCGGATTTCCTCCTGAGCCCGTGGTCTGTACCCACCCTCCGTCGCTGGACTCGATCTGGGACGCGAAGGACGGGCCGACCGAATGGTGACGCCCCGTGTTCCGCTGCACAACCTCTCCCCGGTAGATGTAGGTGGGAACGGCGGCTTCCGTGGTCAGGTGACACGCCTCGTGAATCGAGACGTCGATGTACTGGCCTTCTTGTGCAACGTGCCGGTAGTGTAGGGCGGCCATGATGGACATGTAGGCGAAGTTGCAGCCCATGTGCCATGCGTTGCCGCCTCCCGGTGCGATGGGTGGGGCGTCGGGAACGTCCTCCTCGTTGTATCCGGTGGACGCCATCTGTCCTCCGGCGCCCATGTGCAGCAGGTCTGAGGTCTGGTAGTCGCGCCACGGACCGGTCTGGCCGAAGGGCGTTATCGAGCACATTATCAGTCCGGGGTTGGTCCGAGACAGGGTGTCGTAACCCAAGCCTCGCGAAGTCAGATAGTCGGGCGCGTACGATTCGATAATCACGTCGGCGATGCCTGCCATCATTCCGAAAATCGCCTTGCCGTCGGCCGTGTCCAGATTCAGAGTGACGCTGTGCTTGGATGTGTTGTAATGCCAGAAGTACAGACTGCGTTCCGGGTGAGGGATGTCGTCGAGAAATGGGCCTACGCGTCGGGTGTTCTGGCCTCCGGGAGGCTCCACCTTGATGACGTTGGCGCCGAGATCGGCCATCATCTTGCCGCAGAACTGGCCCTTCTCGTCAGCCAATTCCAAGACCAGGAGTCCTGACAGCGGGCCTCGCCTGTTTGAGGTTAGAGGAATAGTCATCTCAGGGCCTCCTCGACATACGCGTACATCGGCATGCCGGACGGCCAGAACGTGCCGTCGTTGTACCCTTCTGCAACCTCCCGATGGCTAATGCCAAGCAATCCTTCCATCACCTCAACGGTGTGTTGTCCAATAAGCGGTGCATGGCGGTTGATCTCCACCGAGTTTTTAGACAACCTGAATGGGGCGTTCTGGACCTTTCGGACGCCTACGACTGGGTGTTCCAACTCGCTGAACATCCCTCGCGCTTTGAGTTGAGGGTCGTGCTCTACACGGTTCTCGGAACTCTGGACGGGCATGGCTCGGACCCCGGCGTTCTGGCACCGCTCCATAACATCGTACTTGTCCAACGTGCGAGTCCAAGACTCAATGCCTTGGTCCAGCGCCTCCTGATACTGGAGTCGGCCAGCTAGGCTTGTGAACTTCGCGTCCTTTGCCCAGTCGGGACTGCCCATTACGTTGACCAGATTTGTCCATTCGTCATCGGAGAAACAGGCGATTACGCACCAGGCGTTGTAATCGTCTCCGCTGGTGCGGTAAGTGTTGTGAGGAGCGGTGGTTGGGCCTCGATAATTATTCATCACCGGAGTTCCAGGCCACGTCGTGCGGTTTCCAGGCGGGTACCCCGGACGCCTCGACGGACGACCGTTGACCGTTTTATCCAGAAAAGCTGATCCAATCAGCGTGATGCCTGTCGTCATCTGGGACAAATCGACGTGCTGGCCTTCGCCCGTCGCGTCCCGATGCCGGAGGGCTGTGAGCGCGGATATCGCTCCGTACATGCCTCCTGAGTCGTCCATATATGACCATCCCCAGCCTGCGGGAGGCTGGCCCGGAAGGCCAGAAAGGAACGTCTGGCCGGAAAGCGCCTGGGCAGATGGCCCCATTGTTGTGTAGGCATGGTCCGGCCCGGTCTGGCCGAGTCCGGCCATCGAGACGTAGATGATCTCAGGGTTGAGCTTCTTTTGTTCCTCGTAGCCCAGACCCCAACTCTGCATAACGCGAGACGAAAAATTCTCGATTACGATGTCGGAAACGGCGATGAGACGCTTCAGTATATCCATGCCTTTGTTTGAACGGACGTTCAGCGTGATGCCCCGCTTGTTGACGTGCTGATCTGCGAACATCCCAGGCGAGTTTGGACCCGGTTCGATGCCCGTCGGCACGGTCACCACATTGCGTCGGAAGGAGTCCAACCGCTCCGGCCACTCCACCTTGATGACCTCGGCCCCGAAGATACCCAGCCAACGGGTGGCCATCGGGCCAGCCCGGACCCAGGTGAAGTCGAGCACTCGAACGCCGTCCAGGGCGCGGGGTTTGGTCATCGTCATGGTGTCCTTTCAGTCTGTCATTCTGAATCTGCAGATGAACAATCTGGCCGTCTGCAAAGCAAGGTTGTCTCACGCTCGACCAGATGCTTCGCTGCGGCTCAGCATGACATCACAAACTACGAGACGGCCTGTGGCGTCGCGATGTTACGCAGGACCCACTCTCGGAAGGCATCCGCGGCATCGGGCCAGCCCAGGACGCCATGGTTCGCGCCGTCTATCTCGAAAAGCTCGGACTGCGGGATGCCGTTGTGCAGGGCCTTGCCGTAGTCGAAAGGCACGACAGTGTCGGCGTTGCCGTGAACTACGCAGACTGGCATCTTGATTTCGGACAATCGAGGCGCGTAGTCGAAGCCGATGAACGCTCCCTGGTTCCTGAGCATACCGGTGGAGTAGGTGAACAGGTCGTCGTCTGGCGTCACTTGCAGGGCGGCGTTGAGCGCCTCTGTGCGCTGTCGAAGCTGTTCTTCAGCTTCGGGAGTCGGTCGGGTGAACAAGCGTCCAGAAGGCGGGTTGCGGAGCGCGTCCTTTCCGGACTCGAAGAAGGCGCGGTCTCCGACTTCGGCGGCCTGCTTGACGTCCTCTTGCATCGCAGGGCCGAAGGGCGTAGCGTCCATCAGGTTGGTTCCCGTGTTGATCAGCGCCAATGCCTCGACGTGCTGAGGATAGTCCAGCGCGTACTGCTGGGCCACCATGCCGCCCATCGAGCTACCAACGATGATGGACCTGTTGATCCCCAGATGCGCCAGCAGAGCGCGAGCATCGGCGGCAAGGTCGGCCACTGTGTAGTGGGACAGAGTATACTCCGACTGGCCTGCGCCTCGACGGTCGTAGGATATGGTCATTACCTTGTCAGCGGGCAGAAGGTCGGAGTCGTTGCGGTTTTGGGCGACCAACGTGGTGCCTGGGCCTCCAAAACCTCCGTGGATGAACAGCGCCGGGACTCCGCTCCCGCTGATCTCGTAGTCGATCTCGACTCCGTTGACTGTGGCGTTTGGCATCTGGAATCCTCTTCGTCTGATGATTTGCGGTGCTTGGGCCGGGCGGTCGACGCATAGGATATCAGACGTGTCTAGGATTGAACCAACCCTAACTGGTCTGACTGATTGCCTACTCAACGAGATTGCGGATGAAACGGCAGGTTCCATACTTATGCCGCAGGGTGGCGTTGTTGGAGGATAGAGGCTATCTGACCTTGATCCTCCACGAATAAAAAATGCCTCCCCCATTGCTCCATGATCCTTCAACCCTGACCATATACGTGCCGTTAGGCAAATCCAATGTGAACTGAGAGGTTGAGCCTGGTTCGATCTCGAAAGGTTCTATCACCAGGGGAGGGAATGGAGGCTCGATTCTGCCACCACTATGGTCGATATCTGCCTGGGCGCTATGAGATTCAGGTGGATCATCAGCCGTAACTTCTACAATGAAAGTGTCACCAGAGGTGTAAGAGATGGTGAATGAGGGATTTGCGGGAATGGCGTCACCGTGCATCCAAGCGACTACTTCTGGCCTTTCGGTGGGCATCGGCCAACCAGAACTGCCTTTGAACCCGGGGTAAACTCGGTCCACGTGGCTCAGGCTCATTGTTGGGGGGCATCAGTGTGAAAGCGGGTGAGGGAGTTGCTGGGGGCAGCGGAGTAGGTCGGGGGTGTCGGAGTGGAGACTGGGACGATTGTAGGCGTAGGCCGAGGGGTTGCCGCGGGAACTGGAAACATGGTGGAAGCGAACACAGGCGGGTTTGTCACATCTATCGAAGGAGAAGACGTCGGGACGGGCGTGCACGCCGTTAAGGTCACAACAATTGCGCACAACATCAATGCCTTGAAGGTAAATGTGCTCACAACAAACTCCAGTACCTGGATCGACGGAAGTCAGGACAATTTATCAAAAGTGAGAAAAATAGGAAGTCTCCGTGAAGTCCCAGGCGCTGAGCGACCCGAATCAAGAAGTTAACGAAATGAACGCACACTTTGTTGCAGGCTGGATTCTTGCATCCGTGCTGATGTGTATTGCTTCCAATCCACAATCTTCGCCTGATATTTTGCTCCCGGCGCCAGAGCCATTGCTGGAGTTGTCTTCGGGAACGGTTGAAGAATGGCGATTCGCCGACGTGCTGTTGCGTTCTGTCCAAAGTGATCTCAATGTGGACAGTCGGACGGTATTTCGTGTTAGGCTTCCGGAGGGTTGGGAGGTCAGGCACGCTCAGGTAGGCGCAGACTTGTGGGAAGGTGAGTCGATCGGGGATGATTTCTCGCTTGGATATTCAGGCGGCCCGATGGCAGTGAGCGGTTTATATGAGATTGTCGGCAATGGGCCGGCGCTGTTCGATCAAGGATTGGCCGATCAGCATATCGTGGTCGAAGAGGATGACGCAGTTACCCAAGACACTGGTCCGTCCACGAGGCGCTGCGGGAAGCGTAACGGGCGCCATCATCGATTTGCCATTCTCAGTAGTTCTCATAACCAGTAGGAACCTGAACGAGGATCATCAGGCAGTGGCGATCGCCATATTTCGCAGCATCACGCCCTGAAATCGAGTCTAATTGTCGTCGCCTGGGCTAGGCGCGAGGGCGGCTTCATCGAATGTTCCTGGAGATTTGTCTGTCCGAAGGCCGTAGTTCACCGCGTGCAGTCTTGCGTATACGCCGCCTAGCTCCAGAAGCTCCTGGTGCGTGCCTACTTCCGCAACGCGTCCCTGGTTGACGACAACGATTTTGTCTGCGTCCCGGATTGTGGACAGGCGGTGAGCGATTACGATGGAGGTGCGATCCTCAAGGACTCGGCGAAGGGCTTTCTGGATTAGTATCTCCGTGTGAGTGTCAATGTTGGCAGTGGCTTCGTCGAGGATTAAGATGCGCGGGTTCCCGACGATAGCCCTGGCGAAGCTGAGAAGTTGTCGCTGTCCGACGCTGAGGTTGGCGCCTCGCTCTGCTAACTCGGTGTCGTAACCGTTCTCGAGGGCCATGATGAAGTCGTGCGCTCCAACGTCCCTGGCGGCATCCACAATGGCCTCGTCGCTGGCCTCCTCGTGCCTGTAACGGATATTCTCCTTGACCGTTCCAGAGAACAGATAGGGGTCCTGAAGGACCATGCTCATCTGACTGACGAGGGATTTTCGCGTCACCTCTCTGAGGTCGTGTCCGTCCACGGTTATCTTGCCTTCGGTGACGTCAGCGAAGCGGTGTATCAATGTAACCAACGTGCTTTTGCCAGCCCCGGTTGACCCCACGAGCGCCACGTTCTCGCCTGGATTTATTACCAGATTAATGTCCTGGAGAACTTCAATTCCTGGCACGTAATGGAAACCGACGCTTTCGAATTTGATCTCGCCATTGATGGGTGGCATTTCGATGGCGTCAGGGGCGTCTTCTACTTCGGGCTTGAGGTCGATGACTTCGAAGATTCGCACCCCGGCGGCCATTGCTCGCTGGAGTTGGCTGTACTGCATGGTCAGGTTGCGGATGGGCTCGAAGAATCGCTGAATCCACATGGCGAATGCGACCATCACGCCCCAGTCCAGAGCGTTATCCAGCACCATAGTTCCACCCAAGACCACGACTACGCCCATAGAGATGCCGGTCAGAGTCTCCACGATAGGCTGGAGGCCTCCTGAGAACCGGCTCGCCTGCAAGTTGGCATCCAGGTGTTCCTGATTCAGCTCGTCGAAGTGTTTCAGATTCTCATCCTGACGGTTGAGACTCTCAACGACACGAACGCCGGTAATATTCTGGTTGTACTCTCCGTTGACTATGGCAATGGCTCTCCGAATACGCATGAAAGAGCGTCTGGCGAACCGTTGCCAGTAACCCAGGACGAGGAACAGTGCTGGTATGACGCTCATGCAGACTAGGGCCAATCGCCAGTCGATGAACAGCATCACAATGACGATTCCCGCCAGGCTCAGGAGATCGGCCACGCTCTGAACCATTAGCTCAAAGGTCTCCTGTAGTTGAAGCACATCGCTCTGGCTTCGGGACATAATTCGCCCCACCGGAGTGCGATGAAAGAAGGAAGGAGACAGCCTCTGAAGGTGGTTGAACATGTGAGTTCGCAAGCTGAACAGGACACCCTGACCCACCTTGGGCATATAGACGAATTGGAGGTAGTTGGCTGCAAAGTAGATTACGGCGACGCCGAGGAAGGCGAGGCCCAGCATATGCAGGCGCCACATCTCGCCCTCGTTCACAGCCCATTTGATGCCGAACAGCAAAAACAGAGGTATGCTGACGCTGGCTACCGTGTAAACAAGCACGGCGGCCATCGCGGCCATCGCATCTCTTTTATATGGAGCCATATATGTGATGAGGCGCATGACGACTTTATGGTCATATGCGCTGCCGACAATGCCTTCGTCTGTCAGATTGTCCATGTTGGGAGAGTTCATGCCGCCCGAGGTGAGGCCGCGCATGCCGCCCATCATTCCGCCAAATCCGCTTGAGCCCATTGATCCGCCGCGCATTAGCTGTCACCTCCATTGCCTGAGACTATGCGGGCATCAAGCATGACTTCCTCCTGGGGACGAAGCTGTAGCTCATAGATGTCTTGATAGATGCCCCCAAGGGCCATGAGTTCCAGATGCGTGCCTCGCTCCACGATCTCTCCGTCACCCAGCACCAGGATGAGGTCTGCGTCTCTTACTGTGCTGAGGCGGTGGGCGATGACAAAAGTGGTGCGGTTCTTCATAACCTCAGCCATAGCCTCGTGGATCAAACGTTCAGTCTCGACATCAACGCTGGATGTCGAGTCGTCCAGAATCAGCACCGGTGGATCGATTAAGACAGTGCGCGCAATCGAGAGGCGCTGTCTCTGACCTCCTGAGAGGGTCATTCCACGCTCACCGACCCAGGTGTCGTACCCGCCGGGCAGGCTCTCTATGTGGTCGTGGAGTTGGGCAACCTTGGCTGCGTGAACGATTTCCTCAACTGAGGCATCCGGCGCTCCGTAGGATATGTTGTCGCTTATGCTGGCAGTGAACAGGTACACGTCCTGCTGAACAATTCCCACATTTCTACGCAGGGATGCCAGAGTGAAATCCTGGATGTCGGTGCCATCAATACTGATCATGCCTTCTGTGGCGGCGTAAAATCGAGGCAGTAGATTGACGATCGTGCTCTTGCCGCTTCCAGGAGCTCCAAGCAGCGCGATGACTGAGCCTGGCGCCGCCGATATGTCCACATTCTTCAGGGCAGACGAGTGGCTGTCGTATGAGAACGACACGTTCTCAAACCGGACGTGTCCCGTGACGCGGCCCATGTCTCTGGCATCGGGTTTCTCCTCCACAGGCGATCGGGCATCCAGCACTTCGAATATTCGAGCGCCAGAGGCGGTTGCCCTGGAAAAAGTGGCTATGACAAAGGCTGACATACGAATTGGGAAGAATAGCTGGCCCAGATAGAGCGCAAACATCGTCAGGCCTCCGGCGGTCAGGTCACCTCTGATGACCTCCCACCCTCCGTACCACACGATGAGGCCCAGGGATATGGTGAAAGCGAAGGTCATCCATGCGCTGTTTGTCCCCTGCAATTTTTCGTTTTTGAAATACTCCTCGCGCAACTCCTGGGCTTTGGCGGCGTACTTCTTGCTTTCGTGTTCCTCTGCCGCAAATGCTTTGACGACGTGAATTCCTACCAGATTCTCCTGAAGGACAGTCACCAGTTGTCCCATGATCTGCTGGACATGGTTCCACATCGCCCGCAGTCTCACCATCACTATGGAAGACCTGTAAACCAGGAAGGGCACGAATATCAGGCTGATCAGCGTCAGTTCCCAACTCAGGAAGACCAGTATCAGCGTGACTGCGATCACTCTAAGCAGCACTTCAAACGAACGGACCAGTCCCATCATCACGAAACGCCGTACCGCCTCAATATCTGAGGTGACTTTGGACATCAGGTTCCCGGTGTGCTCTTTATCGTGGAAGGCGAAGCTGAGATGCTGGAGCTTATCGTACATGTCGTTACGTATGTCGTACGTAACCAACTGAGAGAGGGAGTCGGTGGTATAAGTCCGGGCGAAGTCGAAGATGCCTCGGATCATGCTCACGCCTAATAAGGCCAGAGCCAACAAGATCAGATCGCCTCTGTCCACATCTGTTGGCACGATTCGCCCACCCTGAGTTGTGACAAGCTTATCTATGACTTCGCCAAATATGAAGGGGATGAGAAGGGAAAATCCGATAGCGGCGATGAAACATAAATACGCCAGAATTAGGCGCGTGCGATACCGATAGGCCCGCCTGGTGATTCTGATCAAGATACTCATCTAGCTTGCAGAGCCTCGCAATCTATGAGCAGATATCAAATCTGCGGTAATCTCTTGCGGTTGCCATTAATTTAGTGACCGATGGCCTGCAATCCACTGGCTAAAAGGCACAAAATTGTGCCTGAGCTTAGAGTCCTGCATACCGACACGCAGGGCACAGCTTATCACTAGTGAGAAAAAGGTGAAAGTAGTCGCATGGTGTGGTATTCCCGAATGATGAGACAGAAAATCGAGAAGGGCGAGCGTCTGCCCAAAAGAATAGCCGACAAACCGAACGACACCGAAGCTGCGGATTATCAGCCGAGCCTTACAACCCCAGGATTCGTTCGGCGTTGGCGCCCAGCATGCCCTCTTTCTCTTCCTGGGAGAGCAGGGGGAGTTCCATGATGCGCTCGATCTGGTGGTCGAGATCGTACCAGGGGAAGTCCGAACCCATCAGGACACGCTCCGGGCCGACATCCTTGATCAATTGGGCGAATTGCGCTTCTGTGGGCGCGTTCGTGCCGCCCGTCCACTCGATGATCTCACAGCAGTCGAAGTAGGCGTTGGGGTAGGCGTCGGCAATAGCCGTGGCCTGATCCCATGTTCCTCCTCCCATGTGGGCAAGAACGATTTTCAGGTTGGGGAACGCCTCCAGCGCGCCGGTGAAGCTTCTCGGCTCTGCGTGAGGCTCCCCGCCCTGGGCCGGGCCTGAGTGGGCGACGATGGCGATTCCCAACTCCTGACAGACCTCGTAGAAGGGCCACATCCTTTGATCCGACATATTAAAGTCCTGCAGAACAGGGTGAAGCTTGATGCCCCGCGCTCCATGATTCTCCACCATTTCGCGTATGTGCCGCGCTCCCGCCTCTCCGGGTAGCGCCGTGGGGTCGGTGGAAATGAAAGGCACAAGTTGAGGGTAGGGTTTCACTGTGTCGCAAATCCAGGTGTTGAACTCCTGAAGAAGCTCGGCGAACGAGTCGTCGATGCGCTGAATCTCCCTCGTTCGGTCGGCGGCGGTCAGCGTGTCCGGCAAAGTCGAGATGTTGTGCTCTCGCGTTCTTGTCACACTGAACAGGTTCATAACCACCGCCTTGGAGACACCAGACTTCTCCATCGCATCAAGGGCGTCCTCGATGTCTCCGTCGTACTGGCTGAAGTGGACGTCTGGCTTCTCGCCATATTCCCAGATGACGTAGCCGCCCTCGAACTGGCGTCGCCCCTCTTCTTTGGTGCGGTAGATGTGCATGTGAGCGTCGATTATCTGAGAAGTTGCCACGGGGTCCTCCCTGAATCGAATCTGATTGTATTGTGGGCTATCCGATTTCAGCCACAAGTTTTTCGACGCGGCTTTTGATCTCGTCAAAAATCTGGCCTGCGAACTCGGCGTCGCGTCCCACCGGGTCGGTCATGTCCCACGCAGTAACGTTGTCGGCGGAGCGCAGGTAGTCGGGCCAAGTTTCCCTATCGGCCATGACGATGACCCGATCAACCTCGACCACCATCTTCTGTGTAAGCTGGTCTCGGAGGTTCTCAGAAATATCGATGCCGTGGCCCTTCATATATGGGATGGAGTTCCGATGGCGTGGGTCGTCTTTGACCATCCGTGTGGGAGCAGGGTACTCGGCCATTATCTGTTCAACCTCGGTGCCTGCGGTCAAGGATTCGTGCTTAGACATGGATTGGAAAAACTCGTGGGCCACTTGGCTTCTGCCGACGTTCGACTGGCAAACAAACAGAACCTTCATACTCGACACCGCTTTCCGTGTGTGAGCGTTCAACGCAACGGTTTATATTCTTGGAAACCAATCATAACAGGGTGTCGGGAAATTAAGGACATGCCACTGCAACATCGTCCCTGCGCCTGGGGTCGAATTGGCAGAGCGTGAATGAATCGAGTTGCGGAAACCCAATCCCGTTGATGGGATAGGGCAAGTGCAGCGCATACACCGACCGTCATCAGTCTGCAATCTGAAAACAAACGGCCTCCAAGCTATGATACTGTCGTTTCTCAATAATCGCGATGGCGATGCTGGCCGGAGCATGCCAGCCGGAGCCCGGTAGCAGAGTCATCAAATATTTTGAAGACGATGTGGAGAACTGGCGCACCAAAGAAATCAATTTGCTGGATTCTGACGCTCCTGGCGCCCAGGGAACAAGGATATTCTCCGCTAAAATGCCAATCGGATGTGACACCATGCACGCCCGCCCCAGGACGAATTTCTGGTCAGGCTAATTGGTTGGGCAGGAGTTCACTCTGGATTTTCAGGGCGGCCCGATTGCGGTCAGCATTCTTGACGACATAGGGGGCGCGGTTCTACATCTCTGGACGAACAGAAAGCGGCGGCGCGCTTGGTCACCAAAGAAGGGACTGAGGAGGGGATTCCCAGGATTCTTGTTCGCCCGCAGGTTGACGAACAAGGGGTCACAGGCATGATCGTGGATCTTGAGGCCACCCAACTGCTGATTGTGGGCCGCGAAATGTCAGCGTATCAGCAGGACATCGCTTTCGCGGTCTTCCGAAGCATCACTCCATGACAGAGGCTTCAGTCGTCCAGGAAACTGCGGAGTTCTGACACCAACTGATGTACGCCTTCGGTGTCATGACCGTGGGGGCTGGAATCAAGGTAGTATTGAAGGTCGTTCAACGCTTCGGCGCTGTTGCCCAGATGGTAGTGGATGATTCCTCGGTCTCTGCGGTCTGACGTAGAGTTCGGGTCCAGAGCCAGCGCGAACTCGATCATCGTTAGCGCTCGAGCGTGATCCCTTTTTCTGAGATAGATCGACTTCAGATTGCGGATGATTCTCGCCAGAAATTCGCGGTTGGTCACAGGTTGGAGGAATTTGGGGTCCCAGTGAAATGAGCCGCGAACCGAGTCCTTCAGACGCTGCTTGCACTCCTCGGTTGACAGCAGGATGCCGCCGTTGAATGGGTCAACGAAAAGGTCGTCAATCTCCCGATGCCGCACCAGGAAATGGCCCGGCATCCCGATTCCTTCCAATGGCATCCTCAGTCGTCGGCCCACCTCGATGTACACCAGCGAGAGTGTGATGGGTATTCCGTGCTTGCGGGAGACAACGTCGTTCAGATAGCTGTTTCGTGGGTCGTAGTAGTTCTCCGAGTCGCCTTTGAAGCCCAGGTCGTCGAACAGATGCTCGCTGAGGGTGTTCATGGTGAAGAGAGGCTCGTCTTCCTCCATCAGCTTGCTAGACACGTCCCCTGCCAAGCGTTGGAGCATGAACAACTCGCGCTCGACGTTCAGAGTGGGGTATTCGGATGACGCGATCAGGAACGCGGCGCGCGCCAGATCGATCTCGCGGTCCGGAAGTTGCGCGATGTCCTCGAAATTCTTCAGGATGTAGTTCTTGTCCAAAGACCTAGACCTTCGATGTAATCCGCTGGGCGGCGCTCAGAATCTCGGTCGCCATGCTGGAGATTGTATCCTGATTTAACGCCACATGGGAAACGGGCGGATTTCCGGATAGCAATGACAGCGCTCCATCCAGTTCTTCCTCTCGACCCGCAAGCCTGGACTGCATGATGATGAGGTTGGACAGCAGTTCCTTGAGGTCTGCTATATCCCCAGAATCTTGACTCGGCAATGCGGTCTGAAGAGACTTCAAAAGGTCCAACCTAGCCTCTGCCATGCTGCTGGCATGACTTACTAACCAAGCCAGTTCTTGCCAAGCGATCCGGTAACTGTCGCCCTTGGTTATGCCGACATTGTCCGAGTATAAGCTTGAGACAGATTCGCTACTCATATTTGTCATGCTTCCTGATTAATCGAATACCAGCACGGTTCTGGCGACGTGGCCCTGCTTCATATCGTCGAACGCTTGGTTCACGCCTTCCAACGACATCCTCTGGGTCACCAACTCGTCCAGCTTGAGCCTGCCCTGGCGGTAGAACTCGATGTACCTGGGCATGTCGATTCTGAAACGGTTTGACCCCATGCTGCTGCCCTGTATCCGGCGTTCACTCAGGAAGGACGGGCCGTCAAGCTCGATCTTTGTGCCTTGCGGGATCATGCCAATTATGGTCGCGGTTCCTCCCCGAGCCAGTATCTCGAAGGACTGCTCCGCAGTCTCTTTGAGGCCGATTGCCTCAAAAGAGTAGTCCACGCCGGAGCCAGTGAGGTCTTTCACCTTGTCCACAACGCCGCCTCCAGAAGCGTCGATCACGTCGGTGGCGCCGAACTCCTGCGCCAGTGTCAGTTTGGTTTCAACGGCGTCTATGGCGATGATGCGAAGCGCGCCTGCCAGTCTGGCGCCCTGGATCGCGTTGAGTCCTACGCCTCCGCAACCGATCACCGCCACTGTGCTTCCTGGCTCAACTTTGGCCGTGTTCAGCACCGCGCCGAGTCCGGTGGTTACGCCGCACCCGATGAGGGCTAGCTGTTCAAAAGGCATATCGTCGTCCACCTTGACCACGGCATGTTCGTGAACAAGCATTTGCTCTGCGAACGAACCAAGCTCGGCCATCTGAGTCACAGGCGTGTCCTCTTGCTTGAGCCTGGGCGGATCTGACCGCGAGCGGACCACGTCAATTCGGTCGCACAGGACGGGCCGACCTCGCAGGCAATTCTCGCAATGCCCGCAAAACACCGACAGGCACATGATCACGCGATCTCCAGGCTGGACGTAGCTTACCTGAGAGCCAACGGCCTCCACCGTGCCGGCGGCTTCGTGTCCCAGGACCGCAGGCATGTGCATGCGATACTTGCCCTCAACGAAATGCAAATCGCTGTGGCAGACACCAGATGCCCCGGTTCGGATCAGCACCTCTCTGGGGCCGGGGTTGTCTATCTGAACATCTTCGATGGCAAGCGGAGTGTCAACCGCGTGTAGAACTGCTGCTTTCATGGGCGCCTCGCTCTCCAGAGTAAAGGTTGTTGGGATCAAGTCGCGGTCATTATATAGTAGGCAACCGAGGCTTTCAGCTATTCGGACGGCTCAGAAGGAAAACGCAGCTTGTTGGCGGACACGATGAACACCGGATCCGTTTTGATGTTCAGTTTGAGGCTAACATCCCAGGCGGTCGGCTGGCTCCAGCCCTCGGATTTTACGAAGTACGATGCGATCAACTGCGCCCGTTCATTGTCGTTCAGGTTGTGCCAGATCGCGACGGCCTTGGTGGGAAACATGCGATTGGAGTATATGACGTAAAACGCTCCGTCGTTCTTAAGAATGCGCCTCACCTCGGAGAACACCTCCACCGGGCGGGTCATGTACTGAATGGAGACTGTGACCACCACGGTGTCGAAGGAGCCGGTCTCGAAGGGCAGATGCGGATCGGAGTTCAGATCGTGGACGACCCACTCGTCAAGCTGCGGGTTCTCGCGCATCTCGACGTCGTTCATGCCCAGGCCCACAACCTTTTCGGTGAGAAAGTCGTCGGGCAGGTGGGAGCGCCACGAACTCATCAGGTCGAGGATGGTCGCATTTTGCGGCAGGTGCTCTTGAAAGAAACTTCGGATCGCGGCTATTGCGTGGTCGTCGATGTGAACGAGCAGGCGCGGCTGGGTGTAGAACAGGCGGTCATCGCTTCCGTCTGCTCTTTGGAAGTAGTTTTCAGGGAATGACTGTGTAGGATTTTGATCGGTCATGGGTTGAACAGCTTAGTCAGCCGCCGCTCGCGCTTGGGGTTCGGGAGCAGGTTCTGTCGGATTATTGGCCTGCTGGGGCCCTTTGAAGATCGACGCTGCGATTCCGATGAACAGGACACTGCCCATCATCAGGTACGACAGCTGTAGGCCGGAGACGAATGCGTTCAGGACTTCGGTGTCCTCTGATTCGCGGACGTCTCCTAGGTCAGGGGCGTAGCCCATGGACACCATCGCCGCTGTCACGATGGTTGTCGCCACCGCCACGCTGGTCACGTTTGAAGAGTTCCGCACCAGGCTCAACAAGGCTGACACGACCCCGTGCTTGTTAGCCACCCCGGCGCTGAATATCGACGCGCTGTTGGCCGAGTTGAACAATCCATTGCCCATCGGGAGCAGCAAAGCGCTGATGGGCAGAGCCTCGGCGATGACCACCCACTGTACGGTTGGCAGGTCGGTCCCGAAGTAGGTGGCAATTGTCGGCAGGGCGACGTTCACGCTTCCGTGAGTCATCACAGACGCGAAGGTGCCAAACGCTAAGGCGAACAGCACCCACCACTTGTAGTTTTCTCTTTTGGAGAGGCTCTGGCTCAGCAAGATTTTCTTCCCCGCTTAGATTCGCAAAGTCTATCATACCGATTGGATTTCAATTTCGGTCCGCTGAAACGCGGTGTTATAGTGGCGGCATTAGGAATCGAAAGTTCGCGAGGCTCTCTCAATGACAAGTGAGAAACAAAATGCTGCAGACTCATACCACAACTTTTCAGAATTCTACGACCTGTACGTCGGAGATTTTCTAGATGATCTCCCCATGTACGAGAAATATGCCGTGCAGGTCGGTGGGTCGGTGTTGGAGATCGGCGCCGGGTCGGGTCGGTTGACCATCCCTCTGGCCCAGACGGGATTCGCCGTTGCGGCGATGGACGTCTCCGCTACCATGTTGGCGATACTCGATGATCGTCTGAAAGGACTGCCCTCAGTAGTCAGAAATCGAGTCCAGATCATGCAGGCCGACGTTTGCGAACTAGAATTGGGCGCGAAATTCGGTCTCGTCATGGTCCCGTACTACGTGTTCAACTATCTTCTGACACCGGAGGCCCAGAGCCAAGCGCTGGACCGCATCAAGGCGCATCTTGCAGATTCAGGACTCGTGATTGTTGACGCCTTCATCCCTATGAAACGGCTGGCCTCGCCTGACGAAAGACAGATACGGCGTCCAGATGTTGTAGACCCGGCTACTGGAAACCGTATCCGAAGCTGGAACACCTTTCGACTCGATACCCAGAGCAGCATCGAGTACAGGTTCCAACGCTTCGAGATCGAGTCTCCGAACGGAGAATTGCGGGTCAAGGAGTTCACAGTGGAGCGTAGGTACACACTGGCTGACGATCTGGAACGGCTCTTCTTGTCTCACGGGTTCAAAGTGTCGGAGGTGTTCACTGGATACCGAGGCGAACCGCCCCAGCCGGACTCTGAGCAGTTGGTCTATGTCCTTGGAGTCGATTGACATGTGACGATTTCAGACATCAAATTGATGCGTCTTCATGCAGATATTTTGTTTGTGCACGACACCGCCGGACGCCTCGTGTACGTGAATGAACCCGTCGACCCTGAAGACTATCCAGCGCCGATCATCTACGTCGGAAGGACGCAGGATGGAACTGTATATCGTTGTCGCTGGGACGTGCCTGAAGTCATCTGCTTTCAAGTTCAGGATACGGTCAACCGATTTGGCACACTAAACATGACTGAACATCGCGGCTTGGTTCCTGAACTCAAAGACGCGGTGAGGTCGCACGCAGAGGTCGATAATGTGTGGACTGGGCTAGCGCACCGATTCCCCGACGTGGTTGAAGTATTCAGTTGCAATGTCTTCGTAGACCGGTCAAATTCGGAACTGTTGGGTGGGGGATTCGATGACATTATTCCAGAACTCGAAGTAGCACCGCCTTGCGTGGTTCTGGTCGTCGATGGCCGCGCGGTCTCGATCTGCCGAAGCGTGCGAAAATCAGCGTTTGCGGACGAGGCAGGAGTCGAGGCTCTGCCAGAGTATCGACAGCGCGGATTTGCCATCAGCGTTGTGGGCACATGGGCTTCAATAGTGCATGGAGCCGGTCGCATCCGGTTGTACAGCACAGCCTGGAGCAACACACCATCGCAAGGCCTCGCGGCCAAGTTGGGCCTCATCATGTTCAGAACAAACCTGCATATATCAGAGAGATAGGTGGGGGCGGGGTTTCGGCAGTTTGGATGCCAAGTTACGCGGTGATGCCTCCGTCGATGACGAGTTCAGAGCCGGTCACGTATCTCGACTCGTCCGATGCAAGATAAAGGACGCCCAGAGCCACGTCATGGGCGTTGGCGATTATCCTGAGTGGAGTTCTGGCGAGCCACTGCTCTCGTCCTACGCTATCCAGCATCTCTTCGGTCATATCGGTCTCGATGATCCCGGGATGGACCGAGTTGCACCTGATTCCCTCAGGGCCATATTGGACCGCTGTGGACTTGGTGAGCAGTCGGACCAGGCCTTTGCTAGCGCCGTAAGCCGTAGAGGTTGATCCTCGGAGTCCGGCTATCGAGGAGATGTTTACGATTGAGCCTCCGCCGGCCTCCCGCATGGCGGGAATGGCGGCCTTCACGCCGAGGAACACGCCCTTCGAGTTCACGTCCTGTACTCGGTCCCATTCCTCAGCGGACGTCTCCTCGACTCCTTTTCGCAGCAGTATCCCTGCGTTGTTGACTAGAATGTCGAGCTTGCCATAGCTATCGACGGCTGCTCTGACGGCAGCAGCCCAGTCGGCTTCGCTGGTCACGTCCAGGTGGAGGTACATCGCTTCGCCACCCGTCTCGTTGATCTCCGCTTCAATCTTCTTGCCCTCATCATCGAGGATGTCGGCCAGCACAACCTTTGCGCCTTCTTGGGCGAACAGCTTCGCCTCGGCTGCGCCCTGTCCTTTGGACCCGCCTGATATTAGAGCAACCTTCCCGTCTAATCTTCCCATCGGACTCTCCTGAATGACATCGTATTAACTATGTTCCGCAATGATTCAGACTATACGACTGAGCGCTGATGCCGTCAAACGCCATACGCAAGTCTCATCGGCGCATCTGGGGAATCTAGGCGGTATTCGGCAACGCTCTGCTAGAATAGGCCCATCACCGTCTGGAATTGAATCCTGGTCGCAAGAATAAATCGTCTGAACAGGATTGTAGAAAAGTGAACCCTAACTTATTGAATGTCTCCCCGCCATACTGAGCGGAGCATCTGGTCGCGTGTACGCTAACTGTGGTTTGCCATCGACCAGATTCTTCGTCTACGGACTCAGAATGGCGAATTAACTGACGGCTGAAGGTTAATTGCCGACAGCTGTCCCCCAAAAGGATCAAGAGATGAAGTGGACATCCGCCGTATCCGAGCATAGATTCCTGAAGTACGCTGTGGCCGAGTGCGCCGTCGAAATCAAAGAGGCCTTGGGCGACCAGTCTGCTGATCTTCTTGTGGTCTTCGTCTCGGCCCATCATGCCGCCCGTTATGACGAGCTTCCCGGACTAGTGCGTGAGCTTGCAGGCGACGGCGTGTTGATCGGATGCTCTGGCGGCGGAATTATCGGAGCAGGCAGGGAGGTGGAGCAAAGCCCCGGGTTCGCCATGGCGGCGGCGGTTCTACCTGATGTCACTCTCAGCCCCTTCCACATTGAGGACTCCGACCTGCCAGACGGCGATGCCCCACCCGGGGATTGGCAGGCCATAGTCGGAGCATCGACCTCAGACGGAACTCATATGTTGATACTGGCGGACCCGTTCAGTCTGCGGGGCGAAAACCTGCTAGCCGGACTGGATTACGCATTCCCCCGAGCCGCGAAGATCGGCGGCCTCGCCAGTGGCGGAAATCAGCCTCAGGCCAACGCCCTCTTCGCCGGCGAGTTGGTCCACAGGACGGGCGCGGTGGGAGTCGCGATGCACGGGAACATCGAGATCGACACCGTGGTGGCTCAGGGCTGTCGTCCCATCGGAGAACGGATGCAGATCACCTCGTGCGAGAGAAACATGCTTCTGGAATTGGATGGTAAGCCCCCTCTGGAGGTTCTGCGAGAGATGTTCCAAGGTCTTAGCGAGCGAGACCGCCAACTCGCTCAGAACTCGTTGTTCCTGGGCGTTGTGATGGACGCCTTCAACGAGGCGCCGAAGTTAGGAGACTATCTCATCCGCAACATCGTCGGCATGGACGCCCGCGCCGGAGCCTTGAGCATCGGAGAGATGCTCAAGGAGGGCCAACGAGTCCAGTTCCACCTGCGAGACGCCGAGACCTCAACCCACGATTTGAACGCGATGCTGGACCAGTACATGGGAAGCCGTGAGCCTCACTCGGAGTCTGGAGCGTTGCTGTTTCAGTGCCTGGGGCGTGGCGCCTACCTCTACGGACGTCCCGACCACGACACCGATATGTTCCGAGAGAAGGTCAGCGCTATGCCGCTGACAGGGTTCTTCTGCAACGGTGAGATAGGCCAGGTGTCAGGCTCGACATACCTCCACGGCTACACCAGTTCTTTCGGGATATTTCGCCCGAAGGAGTGAGTGAGAGCTTTCAGCCAATAGCAATCTTCCGTCAACAAACGTGCCATGCTGAGACGGCAGTCGAAGTATCTTGTCGCGCAAAATGCGACTCCTGTTTCACCGTGACAAACAGATTCTTCGCATCCGCTCAGAATGACGTTTTGTGAAAATATGAGTCGGAGTCATAGGCCAAGCAGGCGTAGCCCCGATGTCCGAATGGCTTGCTGTGTTTCTTCTGAAAGTCCTGATTCCTCCAGTTGTTTGAGCAGTCGGCGCGGTCTCAGCAGCGGATAGTCGCTGCCGAAGAGTATCTTGTCAGCCCCGACTAGCCTCTCAACCGTCGAAAACACGTCAGCGGTGTACAGAAACGGAGACGCGGCGGTGTCAAAATACACGTTACGCAGCGTCTCCTTCACTTCGGGCATCAGCGCGTAAAATGGCAGGCCGCCTCCCCAGTGAGCGCAGATGATTCTGACGTTCGGGAATTCTTGAGCGTTTTGAATGAATCTCCAGAGGACGTCCGGCGTTGTGCGACCCTTGCCCGCGTAGAGATGCCCCGCAGGCTCGGAAGAATGGGTCGAGATTATCAGGCCATGATGCTCGGCGGCTTCAAGCAGGGGAGTCATCACGCCTTCGTCTCCAAGATCATAGCCCTGGGTGTCGGGATGAAGCTCACCGACCCCTCGAAGCCCTGCGCGGGCGCATCTGTCCACCTCCAGCGCCGCCTCGCTGCCCCATGCCGGGTTGAGCCCTGCGAAGCCTGTCAGTCGGGTGGGGTTGTCTCGGACTGCCTCGATGATATAGTCGCTCACCTCGCGGGCCAGACCCGCGTCAGTCCAACCCATGCCCATTACAACTGCCCTATCTATGTCATCTTCGTCCATAATCTTCAACAGGTCTTCGACAGTGGCGATTTTCGCCTTTGGGTCGGAATACAGCGCTCCGAACGTGGAGTCGCGCCCAAGCCAGCGGTCGCGCTGGTCCTTGAGCCACGGCGGGAAGATGTGAGTGTGAAAGTCGATGGTCAAAGTTGACTCAAAGAGTCTTTGACTGAGTTCGAGCCTCGGATTCTTCCAGCAATTCCGCAGCTTTAAGAACCACTTCGAGTTCCTCCTGAGACAACTCATCGGCGATGCGCTGAACCTTCCGCGCTCTGGCGGCCTCCATCACATGAAGGCCTGCGCCTCGGTGGGTAGGACGTTGACGGCGCGGCGGTCGTCCTCAGATGGCTCTCGATGGGCGAGGCCGTCGGCTTCCAATGCGTCCAACATCCTGGTCACAGCCGGGACCGAGACATTCTCAGCCCGAGCCAGTTCGGACACATTAACGGGGCCACCGAACACTATCACAGACAGCAGTGACTGTCGTGCGGGCGTGATCTCATCTCCGTGTGTCGCTTGAGACACACGGAGCATCATGTGGATGGACAGGCTATTCAACCGATTTGTCGCGTCGGTAAGTATCGTTTTGTCCAGATCAGTAGGGATCGGTGGTATTGTCATATGGGTTTAACACTATTAATAATTAAACTTGTTAAGTATTATCGAGGACTTTCACTTTGAAGTCAAGCCAGTGAGTCGCAAATTCACAGATCAATTAGCTTTCAACACCATCGAACAGATTCACATCAGCGTCACCGACATAGACGAGTCTGTGGCATTTTACAGGGACATTCTGGGCACGACTTCCTGTTCTAGGTTCCAGGGCGGGACATGGCGTTCTTCGACTGTGGAGGAGTGCGCTTATATCTCGGCATTCCTGAGCGTCCTGAATTTAAGTCCACGGCCATCATTTATTACCGGGTTGACGACATCCAACAAGTTTGGAAGTCGTGCATGGGCAAGGGCGTGAATGTGGTGAGCAAACCTCACATGATTTCCCGCATGGAGGGCCATGAGTTGTGGATGGGCTTCTTCAACGATCCTGACGACAACGTGGCAGCCATTATGAGCGAAGTCCCACTGGCGTCATAGTTGATCAAGTTTTTTGGCTACGATCCACAAGAACGTCTCCGACTCTCCGTGGAGAGAGGCTTCTTCTCCCCGCAAGTAAGTTGTCTCTTCCAGGGCAGAGATGGTTACGAGTCCTGATTCGTTGACAATGCGACGATTGGTGTCAGCATCGAACGTGCTCCAGAACATCGGCGTTCCCATCCACGTCTCGTCGCAATCAGCTTCGATATCGCGGACGCCCAGGCAACCAACGAATGTCCCGCCGGGGCGTAGCCACTTGGCGATGGCGTTGATAAGCGCGGCCTGCTCGTCCCTGGGCAAATGGATGATGGAGTAGAAAGCGCTGATGCCATCAAAAGTGGCGGAAGGGAAATCCAGCGTTGCCATATCGGAACAGATAAATTCGGCATCGGGGACGTTGGCCCTCGCTCTCTTCACCTGCATCTCGGAGATGTCCACGCCAATTACCTGCAATTTGCGGGCCAGCCGTCGGGTTGTGGGTATGCCAGAGCCGCATCCCAGGTCCAGCGCTCTAGCTCTTTCATCAAGGCTGTCGAGCAGGACGCTTTCGTACTTCGTACGCTGCGCCGTTCGTGAGCGCGTGGCCTGGTTCCCGTAGATTTCACCTATCTCGTCGTACCCCGCTGCTACGGTGCTCTTGTGATCCCGTGGGTTCATGTTTTTGACCGATTTCATGAGTTGAGCCAATCGTCAAATTCCTGGTCGGTTCTATACTGGTATGCTGAGCCGCCCAGGTCTCTGAACAGCTCGACCTCTCGTCGAGTGTCTTCGATTAGGAGGCTGTTAGCATATCCGAACTCTGGGCGGAGAGCGTCGAAAACTGCGTCCCATAGGGGTTGTTTCGAGGGCAGTTCCACCCTGAAGTTTGAGGAGCTTACTAAGGAGTCGAACTCCCGGTCCAGGCCGTGAGAGGGAACGATGACCTCTCTGAAGATGTCTGCGTTGCCAGTGACCAGAGCCAGATTTCGACCGTCAGCCCTCTGGGTTCTCGCAAAATTCCAGACTGACTGATTGAAGGACATCCGAGAGCATCCCCGAGCGAGCGCCGATTGTATTTCGTTTGCCGATAAGCCCAGGCAGTCGGACAACCGCTCGGAGACTTCATGCGATGAGATCAAACCGCCCATCCACCGCCGGCCAATCTCCGAATCACGGGAGAACACAAACTGGGCGATGCGGTCGGTGTATTGAGGGCCCAACTCACGGAAGTAGTAGTCGGAACTCAGCGTGAATCCGAAGTCGATTATCACGGCTCGGATGTCGGGGTATTTTTTCATAATGCCAGCTAAAGTCTCAAAATAACGTCCCTGACACCTGAATCCCGACTACCTCAAACCTCGCAATACTCTACTGCGCCGTCATCCCACCGTCGATGACCAGTTCCGAGCCAGTCATGTAGGATGATTCGTCTGAAGCCAGATAAACGATCCCTTTGGCGATCTCATACGGGTCGCCGATTCTTCCCATCGGGATTCGGCTCAACATGAACTCTTGGCGTTCTGGGTCGTCAAATCCTCGCCTGGTCAGCGGGGTGGCGATGAAGCCGGGGTGGACCGAATTGACACGAATGTTCTCAGATGCATACTGGACTGCTGCCGACTTGGTGAATATCCGAATCGCCCCTTTTGCCGCATGGTAGGCCGTAGAGCCGACACTGCCAACGATGCCGTATATGGACGATATGTTGATGATGGAGCCGCCGCCGACCTTCCGCATCTCCGGGATGGCGTATTTAGTGCCCAGGAACACGCCCTTGGCGTGGACGTCCATCTGACTCTGCCAGATGTCTTCGGTGGTCTCCTCGACGTCGCCAGGGGCGCCGGTTCCGGCGTTGTTGACCATGATGTCCAGCCTGCCGAAGTTCGATATGGTGGTCTCGATGGCGTTTTGCCAGTCCTGTTCGTTGGTGACGTCAAGCTTGACGAACAGGGCGTCATGTCCGGCGTCACGAAGCTGGGATGCCGTCTTCCCCCCATCCTCGACTGCGATGTCTCCCAGCACAACCTTGGCGCCTTCCTGCACGAAGAGACGCGCCGACGCGCCGCCAAAGCCCATCAACTCGCCCTCGACGCCGTGTGCGCCGCCGGTAATCAGAGCAACCTTTCCTTCGAGCCTCATATCCAGCGCCTCCAAACGTGTAATTGATTGTGGTGGGCCGAATTATAACAGTTGTTGGTGGGGATGGTTCGTGGTAGATTGCGTTCCAGCGATCAGCCTTCAGCAGTCAGGTTTCAACCAATTCAAGGCGGTGGATTAGTGACAGAATCCCAGCCGGTCATTGACGCTCAGAACATCATGTTCAGCTACGGTTCCCGTGATATCTTGAAAGCGCTGACTCTGACAGTCAATCGGGGCGAGATATTTGGGAAGCTGGGAGACAACGGAGCGGGCAAAACCACCTTTATCCGTATCCTGGTGTGGATGTTGAAACCGAACTCTGGCTCGATTCGTGTTCTCGGAGAAGCGCCCTCGACCAGGCAGGCCCGGTAGGTCATGAAAGACAAAACTCCATCGCGCTTGCTGTTGCGGCTCCTCTCATCGTCATGGCGCTCGTGGGATTTAGCCTGGTCGACCAGAAACCCGTGTTGAACTGGGTGGCGTCGGGCCTACGTGGGGTGGTCGTCCGATTTTTCACCTTCCTGCTTACAGGCGTGAGCTTTCTCAGAGAACGGGCGCACGGGACTCTCGAGCGGCTGATGACCACCACTGTTGCCTGCGATGACATACTGGTGGGGCACTTGCTAGGGTTTCTGTTGTTTGCCGCAATTCAGACAGCGGTGATACTGGCTTTCACCTTATATGCGCTTCAGA
>CEWR01017362.1_pt1 | contig 37155 bp, 28 predicted proteins | sample 356321 | NCBI WGS metagenome assembly CEWR01 (sample SAMEA2621551, study PRJEB7988) | marine metagenome | biome: marine biome (ENVO:00000447); feature: mesopelagic zone (ENVO:00000213); material: "saline water (ENVO:00002010), including plankton (ENVO:xxxxxxxx)" | depth 790 m
TGAAGCCTTAGCAACCCTTTAGAAATAAAGAAGGTGCTACATTCTACCTAAATATTTATTATTTGGATAGATAACAAAAAAGAATTTTCCTGTTCTGGAATATTCTATTTTTCTTTTTAACATTTTTCTATTACTACGTTTTTTTTAAGGCGGATTTGACTTTTGGTTTAATTATTTATTAACTCAAAAAACTAGAAAAATGAGTACATTAAAATTAGCAACCAACGCGTTGCATGCAGGACACGACGTAACAACAAACGGAGGCACAAGAGCTGTTCCTATTTACCAAACATCATCGTATGTTTTCAACAATTCAGAACATGCTGCGAACCTCTTTTCATTAAAAGAATTAGGTTTTATCTACACACGTTTAAACAATCCTACAAATCAAATCTTACAAGATCGTTTAGCTGCTGTAGAAGGCGGAATTGGAGCTGTTGTTTTCGCGTCCGGAACTTCAGCAATTGCTACAGGTTTACTAACGCTCTTAAAAGCAGGAGACCATATAGTTGCTTCTAGCAGTTTATATGGCGGAACTTACAATTTATTAAGTGTAACCTTACCAAGATTCGGAATTACAACGACGTTTGTAGATGCCTCAAATCCTGATAATTTTGAAGTTGCAGTGCAAAAAAATACAAGAGCATTTTTTGTAGAATCTTTAGGAAACCCAAAATTAGATGTATTAGACTTAGAAGCAATTTCTACACATGCTAAAAAAGCAGAAGTTCCTTTTATTGTTGATAATACAGTTGCAACTCCTGTTTTACTTAACCCTATTAAACATGGCGCAGATATTGTAATTCATTCTCTTACTAAATATATTGGCGGACAAGGGACTTCTTTAGGAGGCGCTATTGTAGATGCTGGAACTTTTAATTGGGCAAACGGAAAATTTCCCGAATTTACCGAGCCCTCTGCAGGGTATCATGGTTTAAAATATTATGAAACTTTAGGAGCTGCATCGTATACTTTTAAATTAATTTTAGAAGGGTTACGTGATTTTGGAGGTGCATTAAGTCCAACAAACGCATTTAATATTATTCAAGGTTTAGAAACTTTGCCAATTAGAATAAAACAACATTCTATAAATGCATTAGCATTGGCAAAATGGTTGGAAGAGCAAGATGAAGTGGCTTGGGTAAATTATCCTGGTTTAGAAAGTAGTGCTTATAAATCTTTAGCAGATAAATATTTGCCAAATGGGCAGAGCGGAATTGTAACTTTCGGAGCCAAAAAAGGTTTTGAGGCTGCAAAAAAAATCGCAGATAACACAAAATTATTTTCTTTATTAGCGAATATTGGTGATACAAAGTCACTAATTATCCATCCTGCGAGTACAACTCACCAGCAATTAAATGCAGAAGCTCAAAAAAGTGCAGGCGTTTACCAAGACTTAATTAGATTATCTGTTGGGATTGAAGATTTAGAAGATTTAAAAGCAGATTTAAAAGCCGCTTTTAAAGAGGTAAATGAAGTCGTTTTAGAACAAGTTTTTAATCATTAAAAAAGAATAATTATGAGTGATTTAATATTTAGCGTTAAAGGCGAAAGTAATTCTTCTGCAAAATTTATTGCAAAAACGAGACAGTTTCAACTAACTATCGATGAACCAGAAGGATTGGGAGGTACTGATGAAGGTGCAAACCCAGTTGAATACATCTTGGCCGGCTTGGCAGGGTGCTTAAACGTAGTTGGACATATTGTAGCTAAAGAATTAGGTTTTACTATAGATAAGCTTAAAATTGAAGTAGTGGGTAATATCAATCCAGATCGGTTATTTGGAGCTTCTGACAATGAAAGAGCAGGTTTTAAGAAGATTGATTTAAAACTAATTCCTGAAACAGACGCACCGATAGATATTTTGGTAAAATGGCTAAAGATCGTTCAAGATAGATGCCCAGTAAAAGATAATTTAATGAATATTACTCCTATTGGGATTAGTGTAGAAAAACAGTATGTTGCCTAATTTTGAAGATTTAAAAGTTGCTTCTTCAGAATTATAAGCATCTCATAAAAAATCTCACAGGTTTTAAAACCTGTGAGATTTAAAAATATCAAAGTGAAAAATCAATTACAACATATAAAAATCAATAATTTTATTACAGAATTGGGCGATTTCGTTCCTGAACTTAATTTAAGCTACCAAGTTTTTGGTCAAAAATTAGGGGCTTTTCCCATAATTTTAATTAATCATGCATTAACAGGTAATAGTGATGTTGCTGGGGAAGATGGTTGGTGGAAAGAGATTGTTGGAACTCAAAAAACAATTGATACCAATATCTATACAATTTTAGCTTTTAATATTCCTGGAAATGGTTTTGATGGTTTTTTAATTGAAAATTACAAAGATTTTATAGCAAGAGATGTAGCAAGAATCTTTTTAGAAGGATTAAATCAATTAAAAATAGCACAATTATTTGCTTTAATAGGAGGTTCTTTAGGAGGAGGAGTAGCTTGGGAAATGATGATTTTAAATCCGGAGTTGACAAAACATTTTATCCCTGTAGCAACCGATTGGAAATCTACAGATTGGTTAATTGCCAATTGCCAAATTCAAGAACAATTTTTGGTAAATTCAAAAAACCCTGTTCATGATGCACGCATGCATGCCATGTTATGCTATAGAACTCCTGCCTCTTTTAAAGAACGTTTTCAACGAACTAAAAATGATACATTAAAAATATTTAATGTAGAAAGTTGGTTGTTGCATCATGGAAATAAATTGCAAGAACGCTACCAATTGTCTTCTTACAAGTTGATGAATCAATTATTAAAAACAATTGATGTAACAAATGATGGTGAAAAGAACATTGGAATTTTAGATTCAATTACAGCTGATATTCACATAATTGGTGTTGATTCTGATTTATTTTTTACTGCGGAAGAAAATAGAGAAACACATAAAAAGTTAGCATTAACCAAAGCAAATGTTACCTATAATGAAATAAATTCTGTACATGGTCATGATGCATTTTTAATCGAACACGAACAATTACAGACAATTATTGAACCTATTTTCAATAAAGATTATAGAAAGAAAAAAATGAAGGTAGTTAAGTTTGGAGGAAAATCTTTAGCCAATGGAAAAGGTTTAGAGAATGCGATAGAGATTATTCGAAATAAATATAATAACAACGAAAAAATTACAGTGGTTGCTTCTGCAAGAGGCAGCTCTACGAATGATTTGGAAGCGATTTTAAAGAAAGCAGTTGCTAAAAAAGAGTATAAGAATAAGTTTGAAAAGTTTAAGAAATATCAACAAGAGCCAAACCCTAAAGTTGATTTCTCGAAAGAATTTTTAAAACTATCAACTATTTTTGAGGGTGTTTCCTTGTTAGGTGATTATAGTCAAAAAATTAAAGATGAAGTTTTGGCACAAGGCGAAATTTTATCAGTAAAATTGCTAGTAAATTTATTAGAAAAAGAAAACATTTCTTCAAATATCACAGATGCTAGAGATTTAATTATTACGGATGAAAATTTTGGAAAAGCACAACCAATCATTCCGATTTCTAAAGAAAATGTAACTATATATTATAAGAAAAATAAAGATACAATTAACATTGTAACGGGTTTTATTGCATCAAACAAAAAAGGAGAAACGACAACTTTAGGAAGAAATGGAAGCAATTACACAGCTGCCTTATTAGCTAATTTTTTAGACGCTGATGAGTTGCAAAATTACACGCATGTTAGCGGAATTTTTACTGCAAATCCAGATTTGGTTGCAGACGCAAAAAAGATTGCCCAATTATCGTTTTCGGAAGCGAATGAATTAGCCAATTTTGGAGCAACTATTTTACATGCAAAAACCATTATTCCGTTATTAGAAAAGAACATTAATCTTCGGATTTTAAACACGTTTAATAAAGAAGGTCAAGGAACTTTAATTACATCAGAAGCGTCAATAAAAGGAATTAAATCGATTTCTACGATTGATAATGTTGCGCTATTAAATTTTGAAGGTAGAGGTTTGTTGGGTAAAGTTGGTGTTGATGCCCGCATTTTTAAAGCCTTAAGTGATAAAAACATCAATATAAGTATTATTTCTCAAGGTTCTTCAGAGAGAGGAATTGGTTTAATTATTGAAGCTGACAATGCACAAGAAGCTATTTATGCGCTAGAAAAGGAATTTGAAAATGACTTTTATTCACAAGATGTAAATAGAATCTCTATACTTGATAATGTTGCTGTAATTTCAATAATTGGTCAAGATTTAAGTAGGTTTCATCTGCCTTATAATGCATTAATTAAGAATCAAATTATACCCGTTTTATTTAATAATACGGTTACAGGAAAAAACGTGAGTTTAGTCGTTAAGAAAGACCAATTGCACAAAGCGGTAAATGTAATTCATGGTCAAGTTTTCGGAGTTGCTAAAAAAATAAATATTGCCATTTTTGGAAAAGGTTTAGTTGGCGGAACATTAATAGATCAGATTATAGAAAATACATCATCAGTTTTAGAGAGAAGAAAAATTCACCTCAATGTTTTTGCAGTTTCAAACTCTAAAAAAGTGTTGTTAGATAAAAACGGAGTTTCTAAAAACTGGGAAAATGATTTATTAGAAAATGGTGAGGATAATGTGTCCGTAAATACTGTTATTGCATTTGCAAAGGCACATCATTTCGAGAATTTAATAGTAGTTGATAATACAGCAAGTGTAAATTTTGTTCATAATTATATTCCTTTTATTGAAGCCGGTTTTGATTTGGTTTCTTGTAATAAAATTGCAAATACCTTATCTTTTGATTTTTATAAACAGGTAAGAGCAAAATTAAAAGAACATAAAAAACAATATTTGTATGAAACAAATGTTGGTGCAGGGCTGCCTTTAATTGACACCATCCGATTATTGCATGAATCAGGAGAAAATATCACAAAAATTAGAGGTGTTTTTTCAGGTTCGCTAAGCTATTTATTTAATAATTTTTCTAATAAAAATGTTTCTTTTTCAGAAGTTTTGCAAGAAGCAATTGACAAAGGATTTACAGAGCCAGACCCTAGAGAAGATTTAGGAGGGAATGATGTTGCTAGAAAATTACTGATTTTAGCAAGAGAATTAGATCTAGAAAATGAATTGACAGAAGTTACTGTCAAAAATTTAATTCCAGAAAATTCAAGAGACACTAATGTTGATCAATTTTTAGGGAATTTAGAGTTGTTAAATGATGAATATCAGAACATAAAAGAGCAGCAAAAACCAAATCACGTTTTACGATACATTGGCGAGTTGAGTGGCGATTTATCCAAAGAAAAAGGTAATTTAGAGGTGAAATTAGTTTCCATTCCAGAAAGTACTCCCTTAGGTGCATTAAAAGGGTCTGATGTGATTTTTGAAATATATACAGCATCTTATGCAGAACAGCCTATCGTAATTCAAGGTGCAGGCGCAGGTGCAAGTGTAACTGCAAGAGGTGTCTTCGGAGATATTTTAAGATTGGCAAAACATAATAATTGATAAAATAGAGACAAGAAACTAAAAATCTTTATTTTTTCTATCTGCAAAATTATTTTAAAACAAATTCGCCTGCCGAAAGTCGTTCCCACTAATTTTAAATGTGACTTACTTATCTACTTGTGTTAATCTGTACCAAAAAAAAGATAAATCTTTAATACTTTTAATCTACCATTTTAAAGGTGATTTTTTATAATTAAATTATGTAGTTTTGTTTTATATTTTTCAAAAAACAACAAAATATGGAAGTAAAGCATTTACATATTTGGTTAAACTGAAAGATAGATTTACTGTGTTAATTGTTTTAATTTTCAAAACCGAAAACATTTCTTTAAAGTTTTTAAAAAGTACACTTTTAACGTTTCGTAAAATGGATTTTGTGTTAAGGAAAAATAAAAGTTAGAGCTTGTATGCTACAAGTTTTCGTAAATACAACCTTAGCAGATTTAATTATCCATCATAGATTATTTATAATTGAAAAAAATTGCCATAATTCAGATGAAAAAAACCTTATTTCTCTTTTTAATTTTAGTGTCTTCCTTTCACCTTTTTAGTCAAGAAAATGAAAATAAAAAAACAAAGTTTACCGATTTTTTATCAAAATCGTATTACAGCATAAACTTAGGAGGTGTCTATTATCCTTTTTCAAACGACAATTTAATTGATGGATATTCAACAGAAACCTTTAGTAGAAATTGGTTTTCTGGAAGACTCTTATTAGGCTATAAATTAACCGATGATCTTTCAGTTCAATTTGGAACAATGAGACCAGCTTCTTGGTTTAAGTACGATAATGTTAATAATATTGGTTACGATAGAAGTGTTTGGATAAATGCTTGGTCTTTATCACTTAAAAAAGATTTTAAACTTCATCATAATACTTCTTTTTATGCGGAAGCAGGACTCGCAAATTTAACTAGATTTGGTTTTTCTATAAATGATAAGATTATTTATGAAGATGCACATTATGCAAGTTTATTATATGGTTTTGGAGTACAACATCGTTTAAATGATAAATGGAGATTGTCTTTAAATGGAACCTTCTTGCCAGAATCTACAAAGCATAATCAACCTTCAATTTCACAAGCATCTTTAGGTTTTGAATATCATTTGCAACAAGTTGATGACATAAAAGCAAAGGAATATGCAAGAAATGATTATTTTTTTCCGAACAACATTATTCAAGTTAGTTATGGTACAAGTGCAATTGGTTTTGGAGTAAATCGTTTTTTTGGGATGAGCTTAAAAGTGGGTAATTTCGAGAGTTTTGGAATTCCTATTTTTTGGGTTGGTAAAGTGAAAGCAAAACATGCATTTTCAGTCACATACCAAAAATTAATCTTTAGATCAGAAAAGATTTTCTCTCTAGATTGGGGAGCTAGTGTAACTGCTTTTCAATCAGAATTAACAAATGAAGACGTATTTGCTTTTTCAATTTTCCCAACCTTACGTTTTTACCTTCTAAGAAAAAAAGATTTTGACTTTTACGCAAATTATTCTATTATAGGTCCAACGTTTTTAACAAAAAGTGATATTGATGGTTTTGAGAGTGGGCCAAAAATTACATATCAAGATACTATGGGTTTTGGTGTTTTCTTCGGAAAAAAAAGAAAATATAATTTTGAATTACGCATCATGCATTATTCCAACGGTAATATCTTTACAGGTAATGATGGTGTTGCAATTCCTCTTCAATTTACATTAGGAAAAACATTCTAAAATCTTCAAGTATCAATAGTTTTTCTATTCATCTACTAATTTTATAAGGTTATTTGATTTTAGGAAGTAATTTTAATCTGTAGATAAATAGTTATAAAATAATTTTATAAATAAAAAAATATACGCTAGTTTTTTGTTTAGACGGTTTTAATCAAACAAGAAGATAAGCGCTTGAGGTCTTTGTTGAAAAAAACGATAGTAAGATTTTTCTCAGGTTTATGTAACTTTGCATACAATATTAAAAAAAGAGAAATAGATGCAAGACATCAATATTAAAATAACAGATAGAAAGGGAGAAACTCATGAAGTTATAGCGCCTACAGATATGGCTATGAACCTTATGGAAGTTATTCGGTCATACGAATTAGCAGAAGAAGGAACTATTGGTGTTTGTGGTGGAATGGCGATGTGTGCTTCTTGTCAATGTTATGTAATATCTGATCATGAATTACCTGAAATAACAGATGACGAAGATGCAATGTTAGCAGAAGCTTTTAATATAGAAGATAATAGTAGATTGGGTTGTCAAATACAAATGACACCTGCAATGGATGGATTAGAAGTTGCATTAGCCCCAGAAATTTAAATGCCAGAAATATTGGGAGTTACAGAAGTAAAACAACAAAATTAAATATGAAATCACTAAAAAAAAGAACTGATAATCTTTACTTTTTAGTGAATCTTTTATTTGTAAGCATAAGTAGTATTGATAGACAAATAAGAAAAAGTAATTTTTTTGAAAACTAGAAAGTAAATAAAATGATTACTTTTGTAGTTCAAGACCAAAATAACAATTTAAAACAGATATAAAATGGCATTAGAAATTACAGATGCAAACTTTGAAGAAGTAGTATTAAAATCAGATAAACCAGTATTAGTAGATTTTTGGGCAGCTTGGTGTGGACCTTGTAGAATGGTTGGACCAATTGTAGATGAAATTCATGCTGAATATGAAGGAAAAGCAGTTGTTGGTAAAGTTGATGTTGATGCAAATCAAGAATTTGCAGCGAAATATGGAGTACGTAATATACCAACTGTTTTAATCTTTAAAAATGGAGAAGTAATAGACAAACAAGTGGGTGTTGCACCTAAAAATGTTTATACTGGTAAAATTGATGCTGCTTTATAGTCTCAATTTATAGTTATATAATATAAAAAAGGTTTGGCTAACGTCAAACCTTTTTTTATTTTTAGAATCTAAATTTTCACTCAAATGAAATACTATTTTTCTTTGTTTTTATGTTTATTATTTTTTCTTTCTTGTAATCAAAAACAAGAAAGCCAGATAATTTTAGAAAAAGGCATCTCCTTTGAATTAGCAAAATACAGGAAACAGCAAATTTCTGATGTTTTATATGAATTAGATTTTAAAATTCCGAAAGAAAAAACAACAGCAATTTCTTCTAAATTATTTTTAAGCCTTACCATAAAAGATTTAAAAAATGATGTGCTTCTAGATTTTAATGAGAAAGCTTCAAAACTAAAATCATTAAAAATTAATGGTATAAAATCAGAAATTAACCATCAAAAAGAACATGTTATTATTGATAAATCAACACTTATTTTAGGTAAGAATTCAATAGAAATATTTTTTGATGCGGGTGAATTGTCATTAAATCGAAATGATGAATTTTTGTATACGCTATTAGTTCCAGATAGAGCAAGTACATTGTTTCCTTGTTTTGATCAGCCAGATATAAAAGCAAACTATAAATTAAGAATTACTGCGCCAAAAGACTGGACAGTTTTGTGTGGTGCATTTGAAGAAAGCAGCGTTACTTTACATGATTTTACAGAACATGTTTTTGAGAGGTCAGACTTAATGAGTACATATTTGTTTTCATTTGTTGCGGGTAAATTTACGGAGGAAACTAAAAATCCAGGAGCGTTTGATATGCGCTTTTTGTACAGAGAAAATAATAAAGAAAAGATTGAAGAAAGTGTAGATGCTGTATTTAAGATTCATCAAAATTCTATTGATTTTTTAGAGGAATACACTCAATCTAAATTTCCTTTTCAAAAAATGGATTTTGCTGCAATTCCGCCTTTCCAATATGGAGGAATGGAGCATGTTGGCGCAATTCAATACAGACAGTCTTCTCTGTTTTTAGATAAAAATGCCACTCAAAACAGAAAGTTGAGCAGAGCAAAGTTAATTGCACACGAAACTTCGCACATGTGGTTTGGAGATTTGGTTACCATGCGTTGGTTTAATGATGTTTGGATGAAAGAAGTTTTTGCTAATTTTATGGCAGACAAAATCATGAACCCTGTTTTCCCTGAAGTAAATCATTCTTTAAATTTTATGATGTCTCATTATCCAAAAGCATATTCAGAAGACAGAACAAAAGGCACCAATGCAATTCGTCAGTATTTAGGAAACTTAAAAAATGCAGGTTCTTTGTATGGAAGGATAATTTATAACAAAGCGCCAATTATGATGCGTCAGTTAGAGTATTTATTAGGAAAAGAAGTTTTTCAAGCTGGAATTCAAGAATATATAAAAACATATCAAAACTCAAATGCAGATTGGAATGAATTGGTTTCTATTTTTGATGAAAAATCTTTAGGAGATATTAAACGATGGAGTGATGTTTGGGTGAATTCTTCTGGAAGACCTATTTTTTCTGAAGAAATTGAGTTGAACGAAAAAGGAAATGTAACGAAGTTTGTAATTCATCAAAATGCAGAAGATGGTTCTGATAAAGTTTGGACCCAATCTTTTAAAATTCAATTAAAAGATGCCAGAGGATATATAAAAAATATTACTATAAATAATATGGGTAAATCTTTTGACATTACTTCTGCAACAAAAGATTTTAATCCTGGCGAAGTTTTATACAACACAAACGGATTTGGTTATGGGCTTTTTCCTATTTACAAAAATAAAATTCATGAATATAAAAACATAAAAGACCAAGTTTCAAGAGGGTATCAATTCATTAATTTATATGAAAATATGCTGAACGGAAAAGTTTCTCCTTCAGAAACCTATGAAGTTTATATAGAGGCTATTAAAGTTGAGCAGAATGAGTTAATTACAAATTATTTATCGAAGACTATTCAATCTATATTTTGGACCTTTTTAACTGAAGAACAGCAACACAATATTCAAAAGAAGACAGAAAATCAAATTTATACACTTTTAGGAAAAGATTCCCCAAAAAATATTAAAAAGACATTGTTTAGATTGTATCAGTTAATTGCAATTTCTGAGGAAGGGAAAGAAAATTTATATCAAATTTGGAATAAAAAGAAGGTAATTAAGAATCTCTTTTTAAATGAGAACGATTATACTTCATTGGCAATGAAATTGATGATTTATGAACATCCTAAATCAGTAAAAATTTTAGAAGAACAACAAGCTAGGATTTTAAATAGAGATAGATTAGAGCGTTTTAAATGGCTATCATTTTCATTGTCTAGTGATGCCAAAGTAAGAGATGATTTTATGGTGTCTCTTTTATTGAAAGAAAACAGAGAAAAAGAATCTTGGGTACAAACAGCTTTGAGTAATATTCATCATCCTTTAAGGCAAACTTCATCAATAAAGCACCTAAAATTAGTTTTAGATAAACTGGAAGAAGTACAATTAACAGGAGATATTTTTTTTCCTAAAAGATGGTTGGAAAGTTCAATTGGTAATTATTCGTCCAAAGAAGCGAATGATATATTAAATCAATTTTTAGAAGAGAATCCAAATTACAACCCAATATTATTAAAGAAGTTATTGCAAACTACTGATCATTTAACCAGAGCTCAAAGCATTAAAAAATAGTATGAATTTATCCGAAGTTAAATCATCAGAAATAAAAAATCTAGACTTACTTGCGAAACAAGTGGTAGAAGGTTTTATTACTGGAATTCATAAAAGTCCCTTTCACGGATTTTCTGTTGAGTTTTCTGAGCACAAATTATATAATAATGGAGAAAGTACACGTCATATAGATTGGAAGTTATTTGCGAAAACAGAAAAACTATATATTAAAAAGTATGAAGAAGAGACTAATTTACGCTGTCATATTATCATAGATAATTCTGCATCTATGCATTATCCTATTGTAAAAAAGCAACGTTTAGATCATTTAAATAAGGTTGGTTTTTCTGCTGTTGCAGCTGCATCTTTGATGGAGATTTTAAAAAGACAAAGAGATGCTGTTGGGTTAAGTATTTATTCAGATTCATATGAATATTATGCACCTGAAAAAGGAAGTGAACGTCATAGAAAAATGTTGTTACATCAATTAGAACAACTATTATTATCTAATTCAGAAGCAACAACAGAAACCTATCAATATTTACATGAGATTGCAGAAAAGATACACAGACGTTCTTTAATTTTTCTTTTTACGGATATGTTTCAAACTTCAAAAGAAGATGCAGCGTTATTTGAGGCCTTAAGACACTTAAAATATAACAAACATGAGGTGGTTTTGTTTCATACTTATGATGGAAAAACAGAATTAAACTTCAATTTTGACAGTTCTCCCAAAAAATTTGTGGATGTTGAGACAGGAGAAGAAATAAATATTTATGTCGAAAATGTTGAAGAAAAGTATAAAGATTTAACAGAAAAATACTTTAAAGAATTGAAAAATAAATGTTTACAATATAAAATTGATTATGTTCCTGTGGATATACATTTAGGCTTTAATCAGGTGCTCACAAATTATTTAATAAAAAGAAAAATTTTCTTATAATTTTCTTTGGCAGATTAAAAAACAGATGTATATTTGCAGCCGCTATAAGCAACGGTTTGGTAGTTCAGTTGGTTAGAATGCCTGCCTGTCACGCAGGAGGTCGCGGGTTCGAGTCCCGTCCAGACCGCAAAAAGCATCTCTTAATTGAGGTGCTTTTTTCGTTTTACAAACTTTTTTTCTTACCAAAAATGAATCAAAAATAAATTGCAACTTTTTGTGTTTATTTAATATTCTCATTAAATGGCTTTTTCAATCCTTCTAATATTACAAATACCTTTCCTGAAAATATTATATAAAAAAAAGATTAAACTTCTCCTGTCGTCTAGCTTTTTTAAAAATAAGCTAGTTAAAATCACATTCTAAATTAAGAAAATCACCTATTGAATCACTCTTTATTGTTAAATAGATTAGCAATACAGTATTTAATACATATTTAAATTCATCCCCAAATGAAAAAATCACAAGAAAATTTCAAAAATTTTAATGGTCAAAAAATTCAATTTTTTGCTATTTCATTTAGATTAATAATTTTCGTGATTAGTTTAGTATTTTTAGTAGAATCAATCTTCTAGTATTTTTTTTTTTAGTTGAAAGCACCAATAATATCGATATTCTTGGTGCTTTCTTTTGTAAAAAAACAACAAATATTGCAAAAGGCATATTAAAAGAACCTTACCAGAGCTCTTTTTTTTAGAATCATTAAATTATAAGGTAATTAACAAGAGTTCAAATGCAAAAGTCTTGGGTTTATAATAGGTGTAAATAATAATTTTATTTAGAGGATAACATTTCTGGGGTGGCAATAGTTCTAAAACCGATATGATCAGATCCAGAACCCATTGCAATACCCATTTTTGCAGAAATTCTAAAACTTGCACAATAAGAATCGTGGCATAAAAAAGATCCCCCTTTCATTACGTACTCTTTTTGATAAGGATTATTTTGGCTGTAAGACTTATTTGCTCCTTTTGGGTTTAAAATGGGTTTAGAAATATCTAAAGCCTTGTAGTAATTTACATTAAATAAATCACCGGTAATTTCCCAAACATTCCCTGTCATGTCATACAAACCAATACTGTTTGCAGGGTAAGATTTTACAGGAGAGATAAATTCAAATCCATCTATAGATTCATTTTTTATTGGAAAAATTCCTTGCCAAGTATTGGCATTTGAGTTTAAAATTTCAATGTTATTTCCCCAAGTAAAAATAGCCTCAGCATTTGTTCCTTGTGCAGCAGCCTCCCATTCAGACTCCGAAGGTAATCTTCTATTAGACCATTTGCAATAAGCAACGACATCTTCTAAAGCAATATGAACAACAGGAAAATAATCTTTACCCTCTATGGTAGAATATGGACCTTCAGGATGTTTCCAATTTGCGCCAATTTTCCATGTCCACCATTGTTGATGATTGTTCATGTTTGCAACAGCGTTTACACTTCTATTAAAAATTAAACTTCCAGGTTGTAAAATTGAATCATGAGGTTTTGTTGTATTTGCAGGAAGTTGTGTTTTTATTTCTTCCCAATCTATTTTTCTTTCTGCAACTGTACTATATTTTGTTGCATCAACAAACTTTTTAAATTGTTTATTTGTAACTTCAGTAATATCAATATAAAAACCATCTACAGTAACCTTATGTGCAGGTTTTTCTCTAGGCATTGCAAATTTATCACCCTCTTTTGCACCTTGCAAAAAGGTTTTCCCTTCAACCCAAATCATTCCTTTAGGTATTTTTGTTTCCGATATTTCTTTAGATTCAGCTTTTTCTTTTTTACAACTAGAAATAGTTAAGAAAATTATAAAAATACAGAAAGAAAAAATTAGAAACGATTTTTTATTTTGACGGTACATAAACTAGTTTATTTATTTTCTTTACTTTCAAAAGTAATACTTTATTAAGTCTGTAATCTTTTTATAAAGAGGCTAGTTGTCTATTATTCAGTATTGACTGTAAAAAAAGTATTGAGATTCTTTTAGTTTAACCCCTTGCTTTTATGTTTTGTTTAAAGATTATTACACATCCTTAAATGGAATCTATTATAAGTTGAATTTTAAATAATATAATTAGTTGATTTTGAAAATTCCGTAAAAATTTATAAACTTTTTTAATAATATTTGTATATCTCAATATAATCTTTAGATTTGTTGTTCAAACAAAGAGAATACAAATGTTAAATAACCATTTTACTCGTTTCTATTTTTACTTTTATTTTCACAATAAAAGCAGAGACTTTGTATCATGTTGTTAAGAAACATTCATATAATATAAAGTCTCGAATTTAATTCGAGACTTTTTTTTTGATTTTAATTAAATGAATAAAGTAATTGCCATTCAAGGAGCAGAAGGCTCAAATCACCATAAAGTTGCTCGCGACTTTTACGGAACATCAATAGAATTAAAAGAATGCATGTCTTTTGATGTTTTGGTAGATAGCTTATTAGATAAATCTGCAACTTATGGCGTAATGGCTATAGAGAATACAATTGCAGGTTCTATTATTCCAAATTATGCATTAATTGACAATAATAACCTTCATATCATTGGTGAAGAATATTTAAATATCCATCACCATTTAATGGCTTTAAAAGGTCAAGAAATTAAGGATATCAAAGAAGTTTGGTCTCATCCAATGGCATTATTGCAATGTAAAGCGTTTTTTAAAAAACATCCTCATATAAAATTAGTTGAAGATGTAGATACTGCAGAAGTAGCAAAAAGAATTTCGAAAGAAAATTTGATTGGAATTGCAGCAATTGCTCCAAAAATTGCAGCAGAAATTTTTAATTTGGAGGTCATTGAAGATGAAATTCAAACGATTAAAGACAATTCAACACGTTTTGTTATTGTACAAACTCATGAACCTACTAACAATATTGACCAAGTTAATAAAGCCTCTTTAAAATTTGAATTAAATCATAAGAGAGGGAGTTTAGCGGCAATTTTAAATGTACTGAGTGATTGTAAAATGAACTTAACCAAGATACAATCTCTGCCAGTTATAGAAATGCCTTGGAAATATTCATTTTTTGTTGATATCACTTTTGAAGTATATAAAGACTTCCAGAAAGTAATAAAAATTATTGAAATAATGGCAGAGGAGTTCAAGATTTTAGGAACCTATAAAAATGGTAGAAAATGATTAAAGCAGCCAAAAGATTAGATACAGTTCAAGAATACTATTTTTCTAAAAAATTAAGAGAAGTTAGAAGCTTAATTGCTGCAGGAAAACCAATTATCAATATGGGAATTGGGTCTCCAGATCTACAACCGCCAGCAGAAGTTTTAGAAGCAATTCAAGGAAGTTTGAATGATGTGAGCGCTCATAAATATCAATCTTATCAAGGTTTACCAGAATTAAGAAATGCAATTTCAGATTTCTATAAAAACAAGTTTTCTGTAGTTTCTAATCCAGAAAATGAAGTGTTGCCTTTAATGGGTAGTAAAGAAGGAATCATGCATATTTCCATGGCTTTTTTAAATGAAGGCGATAAAGTATTAATTCCGAATCCAGGATATCCAACATATACTTCTGTTACGAAATTAGTAGGTGCTGAACCACTTTTTTATAACCTTAATGAAAATCACAATTGGCAGCCAAATTTTGAGGAATTAGAAAGTCAAGATTTAACAGATGTAAAAATTATGTGGGTAAATTATCCTCACATGCCAACCGGAACAAATGCAACTTTAGAAACGTTCGAAAAGTTAGTTGCATTTGGGAAAAAGCATCATATTTTAATTGTAAATGATAATCCATATAGTTTTATTTTAAATCATAAACCGATTAGTATACTACAAGTAGAAGGGGCGAAAGATATTGCTTTAGAATTAAATTCGTTAAGTAAAACCTTTAATATGGCTGGTTGGAGAGTTGGTATGGTTTTAGGAAATGCGACTTTCATTAACGAGATTTTAAAAGTAAAAAGTAATATGGATTCTGGTATGTTTTACGGCATTCAAAAAGGAGCTATAGAAGCATTACAATTATCGGACGATTGGTTTGTATCCCAAAATAAAATATATGAAGAACGTAGAAATTTAATTTGGCAATTAGCAGATAAATTAGGAGCGACGTATAGTAAAAATTCTACAGGATTATTTGTGTGGGCAAAAATTTCTGAAGGAAAAAAATCAGAAGAAGTTACAGATTCAATTTTATACGATAAAGACATATTTATAACACCAGGAACTATTTTTGGTACTCAAGGAGAAGGATACATTCGCTTTTCGTTGTGTGTGACTTCAGAAATAATAAAAGAAGCAATTAGCAGGCTATAAGCATAAAGGATTATAAAATGAAAAATATATACATGATTGGTGTTGGTTTAATTGGCGGTAGTTTTGCTATTGATATTAAAAAAAATAATCCAAATGTTGTTATTCATGGAATTAGTAGAAAAGACGAAACCTTAAACAAGGCTTTAGAATTAAATCTAATTGATAAAAAAGCAACTTTAGATGATATCGAAAATGCAGATTTAGTAATTGTTTCAATTCCTGTTGATGCAACGGTAAAATTATTACCAATTATTTTAGATAAAATTTCTGAAACAGGTTTGGTAATAGACGCAGGTTCAACAAAAGAAGCAATTTGTAAAGCCGTTGAACATCATCCAAAAAGAAGAAATTTTTTAGCGTGTCACCCAATTGCAGGAACAGAGAAATCTGGTCCAACAGCTGCGATTTCTGGCTTATACGTTGGAAAAACAAACATTATCTGTGAAGTTGAAAAAACAACTTTTAAGCTTCAAGAGAAAGCTCTAAAGTTATTTGTAGACATTGGAATGCGTATTCGGTATATGGATCCTGTTTCTCATGATAAACATATTGCGTATGTTTCGCACTTATCTCACATAAGTGCATTTATGTTAGGTAAAACCGTTATCAATAAAGAAAAAAATGAACGTGATATTTTTGATATGGCAGGTTCAGGATTTGCATCAACTGTGCGTTTGGCAAAAAGTTCGCCAGCAATGTGGACACCAATTTTTAAACAAAATAAAGAAAACGTAATAGAAACATTAGAAGAATACATCAATAATTTACAGCACTTTAAAACGTTGATGGAACAAGATGATTTCTCTGAAATTTTTAACGAAATGGAGAACACAAATTATATAACACAAATTTTAAACGGCATAGATTAAAAGCCAAAATAAGTAGAAAGATGAAGAATACAAAAGAATTAAGAACATGGTTGGATGATATGAAATTAGAGCATCCTCTAGTAATAGCAGGGCCTTGTAGTGCAGAAACCGAAGAGCAGGTTTTAAAAATTGCACACGAATTAAAAGATTCTGATGTAAACTATTTTAGAGCAGGGATTTGGAAACCGAGAACACGACCAGGAATGTTTGAAGGTGTTGGTGAAATCGGGCTAAGATGGCTAAAGAAAGTAAAAGAAGAAACAGGCATGAAAACCTGTACAGAAGTCGCCAATGCTGCACATGTAAAGTTAGCAATCGAAAATGACGTAGATTTATTATGGATTGGTGCACGTTCTACTGTTTCACCTTTTATTATGCAAGAAATTGCAGATGCTTTGGCAGGAACAGACAAAATTGTGTTGGTTAAAAATCCAGTAAATCCAGATTTAGCTTTATGGTTAGGTGGTATTGAAAGATTATATACAGCAGGAATCAAAAATTTAGGAGCAATTCATAGAGGTTTTTCTACGTATGAGAAGTCAAAGTATAGAAATATTCCAGAATGGCAAATAGCGATTGAGTTCCAAAATAAATTTCCAGATTTACCATTAATTTGCGATCCTTCTCATATTACAGGAAATAGAGAAATGATTTTTGATGTTTCTCAAACAGCTTTAGATTTAAATTTTGATGGGTTAATGATTGAAACTCATTTCGATCCTGAAAACGCATGGAGTGACGCTGCTCAGCAAGTTACACCAACAAAATTGAAGGGTATTATGGAAGATCTAAGAATTAGAAAAGAGACAAATACAGAGGCAGAATACCAGAGTACTTTAGATAATTTGCGTGCTCAGATTAATGTAATTGACGGTCAGTTAGTCGATTTATTAGGAAAACGTATGAAAGTTGCTGATCAAATAGGTGGCTTAAAGAAAGAGAAGAATGTTGCGGTTTTACAATCTAAGCGTTGGAACGAGATTCTAGGAAACATGATCTTAGAAGGGGATAGTAAAGGTTTAAGTGAAGAATTTGTTTTAAGAATGTTTAAAGCAATTCACCAAGAATCTATTAATCATCAAGAAAAAGTGATCAACGGATAATTAATATTCAACTTTTTAATTAGATTACAATGAACAGACCTCACAGATTTTAAAACTTGTGAGGTTTTTTTATAAATAGTTTGTGATAACTTTTAAAACCAATATGACGTTTTCTATGTTGCTATTTGGTAAAAAACAATTCATCAATTCAAGGCAATTTTTCCTAAATCAATTTTAATTCTGCATCTTTGTAGCAATGATAGGAATCGTATACAAATCTACAGGAAGTTGGTATCAAGTAAAATCTGATAACGGAGAATTTTACAAGTGTAGAATAAAAGGTAAATTCAGAATAAAAGACATCAAAAGTACCAACCCAATTGCGGTTGGTGATAAAGTTGTATTCGATTTAGAAAAGAATGGTGGTGAAGAATTAGGTGTTATTAAAACCATTTTAGATAGAGATAATTTTATTGTCAGAAAATCAGTAAACCTATCTAAGCAAATACATATTATAGCTTCAAATATCGATCAAGTATTTTTATTGATAACGATTAATAATCCACCAACATTTACCACATTTATAGATCGTTTTTTAGTTTCTACAAGAGCTTATAGAATAGAAACAATTTTGATTTTTAATAAGATAGATTCTTATGAAATTGAAGAGCGTGCAGAAATTTTATATTTAAAAGATATTTACGAAGCAATTGGTTATCGATGTGAAGAGGTTTCTTCTACTCAAAACAAAAACGTAGATATAATTAAAGAATTAATGACTGGTAAAACATCTATGTTTGTTGGTCATTCTGGAGTTGGTAAATCTACTTTGGTAAACGCAATAGAGCCTTCCTTAGATTTAAAAACGAAAGAAATTTCTGATCAACATAATCAAGGAAAACATACCACAACATTTGCAGAAATGTTCGATCTAAGTTTCGATGCAAGAATTATAGATACACCAGGAATTAAAGGTTTTGGAGTTGTAGACATCGATAAATATGAATTAGGAGACTATTTTCCAGAGTTTTTTGCCTTAAAACAAGATTGTAAATTCAATAATTGTATTCATACAAAAGAGCCACATTGTGCTGTAAAAGAAGCATTAGAAGAAGATAGGGTTTCTTGGTCTCGATATAAAAGTTACCTTCAAATTTTAAGTGGTGATGAAGAAAAAGAACATTTTAGAACTGATATTTGGAACGAAGAAGATAATGAGTAAACCATGAAAATTGTTATCCAAAGAGTTTCAAAAGCGAGTGTTACTATAAATGATTTAAAAGTAGCAGCTATTAAAGAAGGGTTACTTATTCTTATAGGTATTGTTGAAGAAGACACTCAGGAAGATATTAATTGGTTGGTAAGAAAAGTTTTAAACCTTCGTATTTTTAATGATGAGCAGGGTATCATGAATAAATCATTGTTAAATATTGATGGAAATGTAATAGTCGTTAGTCAGTTTACGTTGCATGCATCCACCAAAAAAGGAAGCAGACCGAGTTATATGAAAGCAGCGAAACCAGATTTGGCAATTCCTTTATATCAACAATTTGTTGCATCCATAGAGAAAGAATTGAATAAAAAAGTACAAACTGGTGAATTTGGCGCAGACATGAAAGTTGAGCTATTAAATGACGGGCCTGTTACTATTATTATGGATTCTAAAATAAAAGAATAACTTTTTTTTAAAAAAACAATAATTATTAATTTCACAAAAAAAATAAAAATAATACTTTCCAAGGAAAATAAATAACATATATTTGCCATGGAAAATAAAGATAAACTCAATTTAAATTAAATAGTAATATGAAAAAAATAATTTTATCATTAGTAGTAATTGCATCAGTATTAACTGCTTGTAAAGAAAAAAAAGAAAAAGTAGTTGTAAAAGAAGCTGTAAAAGTTGAAGTGAATGTTGTCGCATTAAATAATGTAGATACTACAATTTCTGTTTTAACATGGAAAGGAAACAAGCCTACAGGATCTCATAATGGTACAGTAGCGATAAAAAGCGGAGACTTACTAGTTGAAGATGGCGTTTTAAAAGGAGGTGAATTTGTGATAGATATGAACACAATTACAAATGTAGACATGGCTGGAAGTGATGGCGCAGGAAAAATTGAGGGTCATTTAAAAGCAGCTGACTTTTTTGATATTGCTGTCTATCCTACGTCTAAATTTGTAATTACTAAGGTAGAAGAAGTTGAAGGCAAATTAGCAGTAACAGGTAATTTACAAATTAAAGATGTTACTAAGAGTATTACAATTCCTGCAATGATATCAACGGAAAATGGTATAACAACTTTTAAAAGTGCTGTTTTTAATGTTGATAGAGCAGATTTTAATGTAAAATACGGCTCTAAAAGATGGATAGAAGGATTAAAAGATAAATTTATAAACGATTTAATGGAGATGTCTTTTGAAGTAAAAACGAAAGCATAATTCTTATTCTCGTAAAATTTTACATTAAGACTAGAAATATAAATCTTAAAATAACTAAAAATATGAAATTTAATAAAGCAGATAGACCATGTGGATGTGGAAACACCCAAGACCCAAACGGGTATTGTGATGGATCTCATGCAAATAAATAGTAAAAGGATTACAGTAACATGTTAAGTTCTTATTAAGGCCCAAAACTATATAGTTTTGGGCTTTGTTTCTTTATATTAGCAATGCTAAAAAAAAGATTACATGTTTAAAAATTGCCTTCCCCTAATATTTCTCTTATTTTTTTCTATTCTCTGCTTTTCTCAAAAAACTAAATATTCTTCATTTTTGATTTCTTCTGAATTAAAAGAAGACGCAAATGCAGTTGTTAGAAATAGTGATATAGAAATTACAATTGAAGATGTAGATAAAATGATTGTCTCCAAAACAAAGATTGTTACTGTATTAAATAAATTAGGTAATGCAGATGCTAGAATTTCTGAAAGTTATGATAATGATACAAAAATAACCAACCTATCTGCTATAATTTATGATGCTCTTGGTAATCAAATAAAAAAGTATAAAGAAAGAGATTTTTTAGATGTAAGTGCTGTAAGTGGCGGGACATTATATTCAGACTCTAGAGTAAAATATATTAATTACACACCAATTACGTATCCTTATACTTTAGTATTTAAGTCAGAATATAAAACATCTACAACTGGCTTTATTCCTTGGTGGTTTCCTGTAAATGGATATTATGTGTCTGTAGAAAAAAGTACGTACACTTTAAAAAATCCAAAAGGAATTTCTTGGAGAAAAAAGGAAACAAACTTTACTGATTTTAATATTGAGAAAAATGACTCAGAAACAGCCTTAAAATATGTTTTAAAAAATCAGAAAGCATATGAATATGAAAACAGTTCAGTTTCCCCAAGAGTTATTTTACCAATTGTTAAAGTTGCTTTAAATAAATTTTATTTAAAAGGTGTTTATGGAGAAGCGACCAACTGGGAAGAATTTGGAAAATGGATGCACAAATCGCTCTTACAAGGTAGAGATGTCATAGATGAAGTTACAAAAGTAAAAGTCTTAGATTTAGTTAAAGATGCTAAAAATCTTGAGGAAAAAGCTAAAATTGTATATCAATTTATGCAAAATAAAACACGTTATATAAGTGTGCAAGTTGGTATTGGCGGTTGGGAGCCCATTGCTGCGAGGCAAGTAGATAAAGTCGGTTATGGCGACTGTAAAGGGTTAACAAATTACACAAAAGCCTTATTAGATATTGTTGGTATTACTTCTTATTATACGGTTGTTTATGCTGATGAAAAAAGAAATTTAGATAAGGATTTTTCTTCCATTCAAGGAAATCATGTTATATTAAATATCCCAAATAAAGAAAAAGATATTTGGTTAGAATGTACAAGTCAAACGATGCCTTTTGGGTTTTTAGGTGATTTTACGGATGACAGAGATGTCTTAGTGGTAATGCCACAAGGAGGGGTTATAAAAAGAACAACGACTTATAAAGACATAGAGAATTTTCAAAAAACAGATGCGACCGTGCAACTTAAAATAGATGGCTCTTTAACCTCAACATTAAAAAGAGTTTCTAAAGGGTTGCAATATGACGATAAACAAGGTTTTGTAAGTTTAACTGAAGAAGATTTAATTAAGCGTTATAAATCGAATGTTTGGAGTTATAATAACAATTTAGATGTCAATTCAGTTGCTATAAAGAATGATAAAGAAAACGTAATTTTTACGGAGGATTTAAATATGTCAATTAAAAATTATGCAGCTATAAATCAAGGAGAATATTTATTTAGGGTAAATGTTTTTAATAGGGTCGTTTATGTTCCTAAGAGATACCGAACTAGAAAGCTACCACTTAAAATATCTCAAGGGTATAAAGATATTGACGATCTAATAATTAAAATCCCAGAAGGATATTCTTTAAGTAATTTACCTGAAACAAAAGAACTCTCTACAAAGTTTGGTGCTTACAAGATTACTTTTACCAAGGTAGATGAGACCACTTTTAAGTATCATAAAATAATGGTAATTAAAGAAGGAGTTTATTCGAAGGAAGATTATAAGTTGTACAGGAGTTTTAGAAGAAGTGTCGCTAAATATGAAAATCTAAGAATTGCTATTATTAAAAAATAAATTATATGAAGAAGTTTACGATTTTATTATTGTTGTTAAGTCAATTCTCATTATTTGCCCAAGATTTTAAATTTGGTAAAGTTTCTAAAGAAGAACTGCAAGAACAATTTTACCCTTTAGATTCATCTGCAAATGCAGCTTATTTGTATAAATATAAGAAAGTATCTTATAATTATTCTGGAGAAGAGGGTTGGGAACAAGTTACAGAAGTGATCGAAAGAATAAAAATATATAATAAGGAAGGACTGAATGAGGCTACGAAGCAAATTGCATATTATAAACCAGAAAGTGGTACAAATGAATCTATTTCTGGACTGAAGGCAATTACATACAATTTAGAAAATGGAAAAATAACAAAAAAGAAGTTATCAAAAAAAGAAGTTTTTGATGAAAAAAGGAATAAATCGTGGAGTATTAAAAAACTTACATTTCCAGCAGTAAAGGAAGGTGCTGTTTTAGAATTAAAATACAAAGTGTCCTCTCCTTATTCACAAAGTATAGAGTCTGTTATTTTACAAGAAGATATTCCAGTAAAGAAAATAGATATTCATATTAGAATCCCTCAGTATTTTGTTTTTAAAAAATATTCAAAAGGGTATTTGCCTATTAGTTTAAAAGAAACTAAAGAAAACAGAACAATAAACTATTCATATCGAGAAAATGATAGAGATATTACACTGAAAAATAGAGATATTACACTTTTCGAAAATATATATAAAATAGAAGAAGACTATACGCCTGCTTTAAAGCAAGAAGACTTCGTTGGAAATATAAATAATTATAGATCTACTTTTTCACTTGAACTTTCTCATAAAAAATTTCCAAATAGTGCTTTACAGCCATATGCAAGAACTTGGGAAGATGTCAGTAAAAAAATTCATGAATATCCGAGTTTTGGTAATGAATTAAACAAATCAAGCTATTATAAAAATGATTTACCTGCTAGTCTTCAAACGACAAATAACGAATTTGAGAAAGCTGCTATTATTTTTCAATTTGTAAAATCAAAAGTAAAATGGAATAATAATAAAGGTAAATATACTGAGTTTGGTGTAAAAAAAGCATACAAAGAAGGTGTTGGTAATGTTGCAGATATTAATCTAATGCTGATTTCTATGTTGCGTTTTGTGGGTTTAAATGCAAACCCAGTTTTAGTAAGTACTAGAGCTAAAGGAGTGCCTATATATCCTACTTTAGAAGGTTTTAATTATGTAATTGCGATGGTAGAATCTACAAGTGGTAATTATGTATTGCTAGACGCTACAGAAGTTTATAGTACACCTAGTATTTTGCCTGTAAGAGCCCTAAATTGGAATGGTAGAAAAGTAACTAAAGACGGCAATTCTTCTTGGGTAAAATTAACGTCTTCTAAACATGCTTTGGAAGAAAACATGGTGATGGTTAAGATTTCGGATGATATGATTGTAGAGGGTTTAATAAGAACAAAATACAATAATCTTAATGCGTTAAATTATAGGAATAATAATAATCATGTAACAGAAGAAAACTTAATAACGAAGTTAGAAGAGAAATATAAATTTGAAATAGAAGATTATAAAGTTGCTAACAAGAAAATATTAGGAAAACCAATTGTTAGAAGCGTTAAGTTTATTAGCGAAGACTTAATAGAAGAAATAAACGGGAAATTATATATTGAACCTATCCTTTTTTTAACAGCAAAGACAAATCCTTTTAAGTTAAAAGAAAGAAAATTTCCAGTAGATTTTACAACTCCTTGGAAAGATAGAAATACAGTTTCTATTCAAATCCCTGAAGGATACAAAGTAGAATCTTTACCTGAAACGCTCGCAATAGGTTTACCAGGAGATTTAGGCGTTTTTAAGTACCAAGTAAAACAAGTTGGCAATAAGATTAAAACTATTTCTGTTTTGCAATTTAATCAGGCTATTATTTCTCCTGAATACTATTCTGCATTAAAAGGGTTTTATAGTGAGTTAGTAAAAAAACAATCTGAAAAAATAGTTTTGGTAAAAGAGAAAATTTAAGAACTTAAGCCTAAAAGACTTTCTTTACTTTACATAATAAATAGCATGTTCAATAGAAACTATCAATGTTGTTTTTTTTGAAATGTTAGTGTAAAAATAATTCTATTAATAAAAGTAAGAAATAGTACTTAAGATTTCTTTTAACTAAGATTTTTTTTGAACTTTAAATATATATAGCAGTCGTATTTTTAACCTGTTCAATTGCAAAAGTACTATGAGTACTGCCAATATATTTGATAGCCGTTAACTTTGTAACCATAAAATTTCTGTATTCATCCATATCTTTTACATAGGTTTTTAAGATGTAGTCGTAATCTCCACTTACGTGAAAACATTCAGAAACTTCATCCAATTTTAGAATTTCACGCTCAAACGTAGTTACATATTCTTTAGAATGTTGAATTAATTTTACATGACAAAAAACCAAAAAGGATTTTTCAATTTTATCTTTGTTGATGATCGCCACATACTTATCAATTATCTTTTGATTTTCTAATTTTTTAATACGTTCATAAATAGCCGTTACAGATAAATTGAGTTGTAAAGACAACTGCTTTGTAGTTTGTTTGCTATCATTTTGTAATAAATTGATGAGTTTCTTGTCTGTAGAATCTAAATGCATATTAAAATTTTTCTAAAAAATGATTTATAATCAATATTTATCAGTTTTTAAAACTGATAAATAAATCAAATTTAGAAAAATAATCTATATTTTATCATTTGTATTGATTTAATTTCTATGTTATTTAGTTTTGCGTAAAAATAAAACTAATAATTATGAGCTTTAATCCAGCAGATAATATTCAAGATTTACAGTTTTTTGGCGAATTTGGCGGTGTAAATCCATCAATTTCAGACTCGTCAACCTATACATTTATATCAGCAAAAACAATGCTCGATACTTTTGAAGGAAATACCGATGGATGTTATTTATATTCCCGTCATTCTACACCTTCCAATTTATATTTAGGGGAAGCTTTAGCCGCAATGGAAGGCACAGAAGCCGCAAATGTTGCTAGTTCTGGAATGGGTGCAATTACACCAACAATTTTACAAATTTGCGGTCATGGAGATCATGTTGTTTCTAGTAGAACGATTTATGGTGGTACTTATGCTTTTTTAAAGAATTTTACGCCTAGAATGGGTATTGAAACTACGTTTGTAGATATTACAAAATTACGTGCAGTTGAGGCAGCAATTTCAGCAACCACTAAAATAATTTATTGTGAGTCTGTAAGTAACCCGTTATTAGAAGTTGCAGATATAAAGGCATTATCAGTTTTAGCAAAAAAATATAATTTAAAGTTAATCGTAGATAATACGTTTTCGCCCTTATCAATTTCGCCAGCAAAGTTAGGGGCAGATATAGTAATACATAGTTTAACAAAATTCATTAATGGCTCTTCAGATTCAATGGGAGGTGTTGTTTGTGGAACTTTAGAATTTGTTAATTCATTAAAAAGTGTTATTGACGGGGCAAGCATGTTATTAGGTACCTCTATGGATTCTTTGCGTTCTTCATCGATTTTAAAGAATATGAGAACATTACATATTCGAATAAAACAGCATAGTTTAAATGCTGCTTTTTTAGCAAATAAATTTGAGAAAGATGGTTTAAAAACAGTCTACCCGGGATTGGAATCACATCCTTCCCACACACTTTTTAAAACCATGATGAATGTAGAATACGGTTTTGGAGGAATGCTTACAGTAGATGCTGGTTCTTTAGAAAAAGCAAATGCATTAATGGAATTAATGCAAGAAAAAAATATAGGATATTTAGCAGTAAGTCTAGGGTTTTATAAAACATTATTCTCAGCACCAGGAACTTCTACCTCTTCAGAAATACCAGAGGATGAACGAAAAGAAATGGGACTTTCAGAAGGTTTAATTCGTTTTTCTATTGGTTTAGATAATGATATTGAAAGAACTTATAAGATGATGAAAACATGTATGCTTGAAGTTGGAGTTTTGTAGTGTTTTTAATTTAGTATGTAAGTTGAAGTGTATGGGATGAAAACGAATGAGAACCTCAGGTATTTTTATATGATAGGTAGAAAAATATATTAAGTTTTTTTTGTTAAATACCTTTTAAGCGTTCTAAAAAAACATTAAAATCTTCCTTACTTGGTGGGTTTCCGTTAAAAGGTAAAATGTCCCATTCATCATTTTTAAAGGAAACTGTAAAATTAAAAACAGAGGTGTTTATATCATTAGGGTTTAACATCGGGTATCTTAAATCAATATACTTATAAGTGCCTGTTTTTTCTTTCTTGGACAAGTTGTAATAATTGTTGCTAAACCAAGCTAAGGTCTGTAGATTCTTATCATTCATATCAATTAAATTATGATTTTTTTCAACAGTCATAATTTTTTCTGAAATTGAATTTTCATCAAATAAAGAATAAAACGCTAAATGATAATTCTTGTCAGTTTCAGCAACAGCATACCACAAAACATTATTTAAGATGGTTGGCTGTACAGAAAATCGATTGTAAGAAATTCCTGCTTTCTCAAAGGATTTTTTAAACACAGTATCTATATAAAATTTATTGATGATTGTAAAAATCATATAGGCAGAGCTGATGTAAATTCCTGTTTTTAACCACCAAGTTCTTCTCGTTTTTTTTCGATTAAAAAACATCAGTATGATCATACATAATAAAAATGGAACAGTATATAATGGGTCCGCTACAGAAATAGTATTGAAAGCAACTCTATAATCAGAGAAAGGTGCAAATAATTGCGTTCCGTAAGGTGTAAAACAATCTAAAATTGGATGTGTAAAAATTGCCCAAAAGAACAACCAAATCCAATCTTTTTGAGTAGTTGTATCCTTTCTTTTATTAGAGTTATAAAGTTTGTAAGTAATCCATCCAAAGAAAAAACAACCTAAAATGGCAAACAATATTGAGTGCATAAAACCTCTATGAAAAGCCATTGCTTGAATTTCATTATTGTAAAAAAAACGCCCAATAAAAACATCTAAATCTGGTATTGTACCTCCAATTGCGCCAAATAAAAGTGCCCTGTTTCCAATTTTTTTACCTAAAATAGCTTCTCCACAAGCAGCACCTAAAACAATCTGAGTTAATGAATCCATGAGGGCAAAAATAAGCCAACTAATTTGATTTGCATAACATTATGTAAAAGCGTAACATTACAGAACATAAAATATAGAGAATGCAGGACAGTAAAAATATATCAGAAATAAAAATTGAAGATCAAAAAATCATTAAAAACGAAGAGTTAAGTATTTGGCAGGCTATGTTTCCTGTTTTGGCTTTAGTTATAATGTTGGCTTACAATGTTTTTGTTTTTGGTGATGACGCTTTAAGTGGAAGTAATCAGTTTGTTTTATTGTTAGGTGGAGCAGTTGCAGCGTTTGTAGGTTTTAGAAATAAAATTTCTTACAAAGTTATGATTGAAGAAGTAGCAGAAAATATAAAATCTACTGTTGGTGCAATATTAATCCTTCTAATGGTGGGGGCTTTAGCGGGAACTTGGTTGATAAGTGGTGTAATTCCTGCAATGATTTATTATGGTTTACAAGTTTTAAACCCAACTATTTTTTTAGCTGCTTGTCTTATTATTTGTGCTGTAATTTCGATAGCAACAGGTAGTTCTTGGACAACTTCTGCAACAGTTGGTATTGCTCTTATCGGTATTGGAGAAGCGCTTGGTGTTTCTTTAGGAATGACAGCAGGGGCCGTTTTGTCTGGTGCTTATTTTGGAGATAAAATGTCGCCAATGTCAGATACTACAAACTTAGCACCAGCAATGGCAGGTACAGATTTATTTACACATATAAAATACATGGCATTAACGACTGTGCCTACCGTAATTATTACATTAATTATATTTATAATAATTGGTCTTACACTAGATACAAACGGTGTAGCTGATGTAGATGTTTTGTTAGTAGATATTAATAAAGCGTTTAATATTTCTCCTTGGTTATTTTTAGTACCCGTATTTGTAATTGTTTTAATAGTTAAGAAAACACCACCATTAATTGCATTATTAGCAGGTACAATTTTAGGTGGAATTTTTGCTTTAATTTTTCAACCAGATGTTGTTACACAAATTACAGGCGCTCAAGAATTAACATTTACTTCTGGATATAAAGGAATAATGCAAGCCATCACAGTTAAAACTTCTGTAGCAACAGAAAATACAGCTTTAGTAGATTTATTTACAGCTGGAGGAATGTCCAAAATGTTAGGTACAATTTGGCTTATTTTGTGTGCTATGGTGTTTGGTGGTATTATGGATGCAATTGGTGCGTTAGCAAAAATCAGTGCTTTTATGTTAAGTCTTTTTGATTCTGTTTTTGGATTGTTTGCAAGTACAGTTTTTACTTGTATAGGATTAAATTTTACAGCATCAGATCAATATTTGGCAATAGTTGTTCCAGGTAAAATGTATTCGAAGGCATATGCTGACAAAGGTTTAGCACCAGAAAATTTAAGTAGAACTTTAGAAGATTCTGGTACAGTAACTTCTGTATTGATTCCTTGGAATACTTGTGGAGCCTACCACTCTGGTGTTTTAGGAGTTTCTGTTTTTGACTATGCTATTTATGCGGTTTTTAACTGGTTAAGTCCATTTATGACACTGATATTTGCCGCTTTCAAAATTAAAATTAAAGAATTAGCTACTAAATAATATGATTGTTCTTGCTGAAATTTCTGATGCTAAAGAACTTACTGAGATTGCATTAGAATCAAATTCTTTTTGGGGTTATACTGACGAAATTCTGGAAAGTTGGACCCAAGACTTAACTGTTTCTGAATGTATAATAAAAGAAATGATTGTTTATAAACTTAATTCTGTTGGTTTTTATATTTTAAATCAACCGAAAGAAGAATCCATTGAATTAGAATTTTTATTTGTGTTACCTAATTTTATTAGAAAAGGAATAGGAAGTCAGTTAATAAGTCATGCCTTTGAACAAGCTAAACTATTAAACTGTAAACTGGTAACTTTGTTAGTAGACTCTAATGCAGTTCCTTTTTATGAATCTAAAGGATTTAAAATTATTGATAAAAAAGAAAGCTCTATTACTGATCGCTTTTTAATTGTGATGGAAAAAGATTTATTAGCATAGATATCAATCGTAGAATCCATGGAATATCATGAAGTACTATATCTAAATAATCTCCTGAATTCACCCCGTTTTCACTAGAAAAAGTATTTTCTCCTAAAAGCCATTTAATTACTCCTAAAATATGAGGAGGATTAAAAGTTGCTAAACCTAAAGTTAAACTTGCTATTGAGAAAAGTTTCTAATTGTCTTTTCATCGGATTTTATAATATCAAGTATTTTTTTTCAATAATTCTATCTATGAAATTTGTAGATAGTTTTTTGTTAAAGGAACAAAAAGCACCATCTTTTGTTAAGTGTTTAGGTTAGGCTATATAAACCAATTCCAAACCAAACCAAAACGCACAGTAAAATCTCTGTAAGGGTAATTTGGTGCAGAAAAATAATTCTTTTTAGAAAAACCAGAAGTTGCATTATCAACCTTTAAATACAAACGTGTTCTTCTCACTTGTGCGTTAAAGAAAACGTCAAAAGTCGGAAAACCTATTTCATCAGTATTTTGTAACGTAAATTCTGATAATAAAGGATTGTATGCGTTGGCTTTGTATTTTGTAAAATATTTAAAGGTAATTCCAATATTTACCAACATTGGCTTTCCTTCAAACCAATAATCTGTATAGTAGAAAGTGTTTCTAGTAACAATCTCAGGAACTCTAAAAACAGAACTTCCGCTGCTTACATTTTGATACATAATTGTATTATCTAAAGCTAGTTTCCAGTATTTAAACTCTCTATTAGCTTTTACTTTTAAATAGGTAATTTGATTTGAAAATTGTTGTGGAGTGTTATTCTCATCAAAATAAGTATAGTTGTCAATATTAGTAAAATTTAGTGCAGCATTAATCCATTTAGAATTAAAAGTAAAACCTAAATCTCTTGTATTTACAGTACTAAAATCGTTTTCCCAATTGTAATCATCATAAGAACTTTGATGTAATAATGTATTAAAATTTGCTGATTTAGAATTAATTAATAAACTCCCCTTTACAACAAAAAGACTGTCTTTTTCATAAACAGCTTCTCCCTTTAAATAAGTACCTGATAGCCTTCCAGAACCTGGGGTAATAGAAGCATTTGCATTTAATTGAAAGTTTTTAATTTTCGCATTCCAATCTGCTCCAATAGAAATTGCACTTCCTTCTAATTTTAATTTATTTATAGCACTATTGCTATTTAAAATAGTATCATAACCATACGAATAATTCGTGTAATTTGCTTTTGCTTTAAATTTACCTAAAACATATTTTGAGTTAAATTCAAGGTTTACTTCATTGTTAGTAATTTTACTTTCTGCAAGATTTTTTGTTGCATCAGTTGCATTCACATTACCAAAAATTGCTGTTGTTGCACCTACTTGAGTAAAATTATAACTCTTGCTTTCGCTGGTAAAAATATGCCCAATTTTTAAATTGCTAAAATCTTTTTTAGTGACTGTATCTTTGTTTGAAAGTAGTTTGTAGCTCTGTTCTAAATAAATTCGGTTACTGTCAAACTGATTTTCTGAGTCTGTTAAATTAACGTCTAACCTTGCTCTGTCGTCAAAATCGGGATTTTCAGAAATAAAACTCTCTAAAGCAGAAGTTGTTAAACCACCACTTTCTTCATTATAAAAATCCTGACTAGTTAAATGACCTCTAATTTCATATTGATTTTCTTTGGTTCTGTAGTGAAAAGTTCCTCTAAAATTTCCATTACTAGCTAAAGACTGTCTGTAAGCACCTAAAGAGCGAAGCCCTTTATATGAAACAGAAAAATTTAGTCTTTTAGAAAAATTTAGCGTAAAGAGAGCATCTACAAATTGTCCTTGTTGCAAGCCTGTTCTATATGAAATTTCTGAAGTTGGTGTAGGAACTTCATAGTATTCTATTTCATCAATATCTAGATAGCTGAATTGTTTTGCAGTAAAACCAATATCTGGAAATTGTTTGATATTATTGAAACTATAACCTAAATTATTAAAAGTTTGCCCTTGATTATGAAAAGCTAAAAGCTCGAAATTATCAGTTCTTAGATAGTTGAATTTGTATTCCTTTTTTAAAGTTAAGGTCGTATCTATATAAGAAGTGTCTCTTTTATGAGAAAACACTTTGTAGTCTGTGTATTTTGTTTTTCCAGATAAAATAACCTTTGTAAAACCTGTATTTCTTAAAGTATCAATTAGACCATCTGTTCCTACAAATGTTTTTTTTCTCTTGGCACCTGCGTCTAGTTTTGACTGAGCGTGTAGACTATTCAGTGTAAAGGCAAATAATAAAAAAGTTAAAATAGTTGTTTTTTTCATTCCAAATTTAACAGTTACAAATGTAAATTAATAAAACGAAAAGAATCGTTAATAATTATGATCAAATCTATTAAATTAAAAATTATTCTTTTCTTTGTAAAATGTTAAAATCAAACTTTAGTGGATTTTCTCTTGAAGCTGGGACAGATGAAGCAGGCCGAGGTTGCTTGTCTGGACCTGTTGTTGCTGCAGCAGTAATTCTTCATAAAGATTTTACACATGCTTTTTTAAATGATTCTAAGCAATTATCAGAAAAAAAGAGAGAAGAACTAAGACCATTTATCGAAGAAAACGCAATTGCATTTGGGGTTTCATTTGTTTGGCAAGACGAAGTTGATGAAATTAATGTTTTGCAAGCCTCAATTACTGGGATGCATAGAGCTATAGATGCTTTAAATATTTCTCCAGAATTTATAATTATTGATGGAAATAAATTCAAGAATTATAAAGAAATTCCGCACGAGACGATTGTAAAAGGAGATGCGAAATACTTAAGTATTGCTGCAGCCTCTGTGTTGGCAAAAACGTATAGAGACGAATATATGGCAAAGATTCATAAAGAATTTCCAATGTATAATTGGAAAAAGAACAAAGGCTACCCAACGAAAGAACATAGAAATGCTATTCGTGAATTCGGTGCGAACATACATCATAGAAAAACATTTCGGTTATTGCCAGAACAATTAAAGCTGAAGGTTTAGTTTTGTTAAGAGGTTATTTTATGCTTTTATTACTCATTATTTTGCTTAATAGACTACAATTTCTTAGATGCTTATAGGGTATTGAATATAAATTTATTTATAAAGAAAAAACTATGAAATATATGTCCCAATTTATTTTCATAGAATAATCATTTATATAATAATCGTTCACAAACTTTTTCTATTTTTACCTTCCAAAATTTTAAGTGATGATTAAAAAAACGAGAGCAGAAATTACTAAATGTATTCTTCATAAAGTAGCGAATAAATTTAACAGCGGACATAACGTGTTTTCTGAAGATTTAATTCGTTTTGATCAAGAAAGTTACGATTTAATGAAGAATTTTCTTTTGAAACCTTTTGGTGGTTTAACGCAAAGTTACCGTTTTTCTCATCATGCAGATGTGCGTTTAAATGAACTAAATAATTATGCTTCTGAAATTTTTAAAGAAGAAAGTAGTTTTGTGGAATATTCTAAAAACATTGTAAACCATTTGTATGAACAATCTAATTCTGCTCAAATAAAAACAGGTGATGTTATTGTCGTCTTTATTGAAGGATTAGAATTCAAAGATGTATTGACAGAAGCTATTGGTATTTTTAAGATTGAAAATAAGGTTGATTTTTTTCAGACTTATTTAGATGATAATGAGAGTTTTGATGTGGTTGTGCAAAAGGGGATTTCTACAAAAAGAATAGACAAAGGTTGCTTGATTTTAAATACATCAGACACAGAAGGTACTGTTGTTTTGTCGGTAGATAATAATAATTATGATGCGCAATATTGGATTAAAAACTTCTTATCTATAAAACTTGCTGATGATCATAATTCGCACACTCAAAATTATTTAGAGATGTGTAAAGAGTTTTCTGAGGAAGTAATTAAACCTGAATTAGGAATGCATCAACAAGGAAATTTCTTAGCAAATACAGTAGATTATTTTAAAGAAAATGAGTCTGTAGATTATGCTACTTTTAAAGAGGAGGTTTTTGAAGAAGATAAACACAAAGAACAATTTGATGAATATAAAAAACACTTCGAAACTTTAAATGATGTTTTAATCAGAAATAATTTTGATGTTTCTGGGGTTGTATTAAAGAAAGAAAAAAGTAAACTTAAAACAGAGATAAAGCTAGATACTAACATAAGTATAAAATTAGATGTCGATGCACCAGAAGCAGCCTCTGAATATTTAGAAAGAGGTTATGACGAGGAAAAGAAAATGAAATATTATAAAGTGTATTTTAACGAAGAAAAATAATTTATTAAAGTCCTGCAAGGTTTAGAAAACCTTGTAGGTATATTCTAGTAAAATATTAGTTTTATTGCTTCAAAAATTCATCAACTTCAAAAAGTGTTTTAAAATGTTTTAGAATTTTTTGTTTTACTTCTTCTAAATCTACTTTTCTCCCTAATTCAACTTCCATAGAAGTTACCGCTTTTCCACGAATTCCACAAGGAATAATATGGTCAAAATAGCCTAAATTAACATTTGCATTTAATGCAAAACCATGCATGGTTACCCAACGTGAAGAGCGAATGCCCATGGCACAAATTTTACGGGCAAAAGGGGTTCCAACATCTAGCCAAACTCCAGTTTCACCATCACTTCTAGTGCCTTTTAGACCATATTCTGCAATTGTTAGAATAATAGTTTCTTCTAAAAACCGCAAGTATTTATGAATGTCTGTAAAAAAATTTTCTAAGTCTAAGATAGGATAGCCAACAATTTGTCCTGGCCCATGATAGGTAATATCACCACCTCTATTAATTTTATAAAAAGTAGCATTTTTTTCTGCTAGTTGTTTTTTATTTAGTAATAAGTTACTTAAATCTCCACTCTTTCCTAATGTGTAAACATGTGGATGTTCCACAAATAAAAAGTAATTTTTAGTGGGTTCCTGTAAATTAGTTCTTCTATTACTAATCTTAACATTAACGATACCTTGCAATAATTCAGACTGAAAATCCCAGGTTTCTTTGTAGTCTTTATTTGCTAAATCAGAAAGTAATATTTTTCTATTCATAATATGAATCACAAAGGTAGAAAATTTGTTATATTTGGAACAATAATTTTTAATCTAAATATATTTTATGAAAAATAAGCTATCTTTTATACTTCTATTAGCAATTGTGTTTTTAAATGTTGATACGATTAGTTCTCAAGAAAATTGGAATAAAATCTCAAAAACAGATTATATCGTTCAAAAGAAAGAAATTTTTCAAAAGAAAAATTTTCCTTCAGAATATGAAATCTTATCCTTAGATTTAAAAGCCTTTTCAAATAAAGTAAAAAACAGCACTTTTAGTAAAAAAGAAATCATTTATTTGCCAAATTACGATGGAAGCTTATCTAGATTTCAAATCAAAGAATCCTCAAATTTTGAAGCTAAATTACAAGCTAAATTTCCAAATATAAAATCATATTCTGCTCAAGGAATAGAGGATCCAACGGCGATTGCAAAAATGAGTATTGGTACAGATGGTTTTCACGCAGTAATTTTTTCTGGTACTAAAGCAACAGTTTATATAGATCCATACTCTAGAGACAATAAAGACTATATTGTTTATGAGAGAAGTAGTTTAACCAAGATCGACGAAGATTTTAAATGTGAAGTAGAAACAGCTGCTAAAAAGGAGTTTTCTGTTTCAGATTTTAGCAAAAATGCCAATGATGGTAAACTAAGAACTTTTAGATTAGCTTTAGTGTGTAGTGGAGAATATGCACAATTTCATTTAGGACCAACTCAACAAAATATTCCTGATACAGCAACAGATCTTGTAAAAAAAGAAGCAGTTTTATCAGCAATGAATACATCTCTTACAAGATTAAATGGGGTCTTTGAAAAAGACTTATCCATAAAGCTTGTTCTTGTAAACGACAATGAAGAAGTAATTTTCTTAGATGCAGATACAGACTTTATTACTGATGGTGATGCAGGCACGATGATTAATGAAGTGCAATCTATTTGCGATAGTAATATAGGTAATTCAAATTATGATATAGGACATATTTTTAGTACGGGTGGAAGTGGTTTAGCCGGTTTAGGAGTCGTTTGTGTAACGGGTCAAAAAGCTAGAGGTGTTACAGGTATAGGTTCGCCAGTTGGAGATCCTTATGATATTGATTATGTTGCGCATGAAATGGGGCATCAATTCGGTGCAACTCATACACAAAATAACAATTGTAACAGAACAGGTTCCACAGCTGTTGAGCCAGGAAGTGCATCAACTATTATGGGGTATGCAGGTATTTGTGCACCAAATGTTTATGGTGCTGGTGATGCAACAGGAGATAGTGATGATTATTATCATGCAGTAAGTATAGCACAAATGTGGGCTAATATTCAATCTTCTGCAAATTGTGGAACACTTACAGAAACTACGAATACAGCTCCTATTGCAGATGCTGGCTTAGATTATAGTATACCAAAATCTACCCCTTTTGTGTTAAAAGGAACTGCAACAGATGTAGATGGTTTGTCTAGTTTAACCTATAATTGGGAACAATTAGATATTGAGATTGGTACAATGCCTCCAGTTGCTACTAGTATTGGTGGTCCTATGTTTAGATCATTGCCATCTAAGGCGTCTCCAAATAGATATATGCCAGATTTAACGACGGTTATTGATGGTAGTACATCTTCTACTTGGGAGGTAGTACCTTCTGTAGCTAGAGAATTAAATTTTTCATTTTTAGTAAGAGATAATTATTCAGGAGGAGGAAGTACAGCAAGAGATGATGTAAAAGTGGAAGTGGTAGATGCAGAGGCCTTTACAATTTCTGCACCAAATACAGCCGTTTCTTGGGATGCTGGATCAACTCAAACAATAACTTGGACGAAGGGAACCTCAGATGTTGCGCCAATAAATTGTTTAAATGTAAATATTAAATTATCAATAGATGGAGGCGTTACTTTTCCTATTACCATAAAGGCCAATACTCCAAATGACGGAACGGAGGATATTGTTATTCCAAATAATATTTCAACCACTTCAAGAATTATGGTTGAGGCTGCAGATAATATTTTTTATAACGTTAATTCGACAAACTTTACGATAAACTCTACAGTGCCAACTTTTATAATGAATAGTGATAGTGGAACTCAATCTGCTTGTAATTCTGTAAATGAAATAGCAAGTTATATTTTAAATTTTGATTTTGTTAATGGTTTCTCAGAGGATGTAAGCTTTACAACAACTGGTCAACCTGCAGGTTCCTCAGTAACATTTAGTCCAACAACAATTAATGGAGATGGTGATGTTATCATGCAAATATCTACTTTAAATGGAGTGACTCCACAAGTGTATACGATTAATGTAGTAGGAAATTCTAATACTGTAAATCAGAATATAGATGTTCAATTAAATGTAACTACTTCA
>CEWR01008046.1_pt1 | contig 36711 bp, 26 predicted proteins | sample 356321 | NCBI WGS metagenome assembly CEWR01 (sample SAMEA2621551, study PRJEB7988) | marine metagenome | biome: marine biome (ENVO:00000447); feature: mesopelagic zone (ENVO:00000213); material: "saline water (ENVO:00002010), including plankton (ENVO:xxxxxxxx)" | depth 790 m
AAGATTTAGCTTAAAAGGGAAATGTAATGAAAAATATAAAAGTTAAAAAAACAGTACCTTGCTTTAAAAGAACACTCTTAAGTACAATAATTGCGATGAGTGTTATGAACGTAAATGCTGAAGAAGTTAAGGCGCAAAACGCAGAGAAAAAAGATCAAATTGAAATCATTGAAGTCACAGGGCTACGCGCCTCGATACTATCTGCAATTACCGCCAAACGCGACGCTGATTCTGTTATGGACACAATTAATGCCTCGGATATTGGTAAGTTTCCAGATACCAATTTGGCTGAATCCTTGCAACGAGTTACCGGAGTACAAATAGCTTCAGACGGTGCTGAAGGTGCACAAATTAGTATTCGAGGCTTAGACCCTACTTTTACCCGCGTCACCGTTAATGGTCAGGCCGCTGGTACTTCAGATCCCCGAGCAGGCTTTAACTTTTCCGGCCTAGGTTCAGAAATGGCCCTATCTCTTGAAGTAATAAAAAGTGTTACTGCTGCCCATGAAGAGGGTGGCATGGGTGGTACGGTTAACGTCAAAACTCGACGTCCTTTGAGTTTTGATAAACCAAAATTACAAGTAGGCGCCAAAGCTACCTATGAAGAGTTTTCTGAACAAACCGACCCTTATATAAGTTTTCTGGGAGCAAATCAATTTTTTGATAACAAGTTTGGTGTCTTGGTCAGTGGTAAATACTCAACACGTAATTATCGCGAAGACTTTCTCGACGTATCTACCTGGAACCTTATTGATGTTGACGGTGACGGAGTAGATACTGATCTTGGTATGGGGCGTATGCGTCAGAGATCACGGGACAGAGAATCAGAAAAGTATGATTTGACCACCACCTTTCAGTACCGTCCCACTGAGAATTCGGAATATTATTTCGATGTAACTTATGGAGTCCATGACCGAGGTGTTAGTCGAGATCAATACATTGAATATGATTTCAATAAGGCATCAAACAAAGAATCTAACTATGAAAGTTATACACTAATACCTAATGGTAACGACTTTAATACTATTACTGCAGCTACTTTTAAAAATAATACAGCCGACCTTTCTTTAAAGGATCAATCAGACTCTTGGGATCGCACAAGTCTTACTAGTGTACTTGGCGGTAATTGGACTACTGATAATTGGCTCATTGAAGGAGCCTTTAGTTATGCAAAGGGTACCACACTCAAAACGTCACAATATAATCGAATTAAACTTGATAGGAAGAAAGCTGGCTTATCGTTAGGGTATAATGTTGACCCTGGATATGCCGATAATATTGGCGCACCAGTGCCGATGAGTGTCTTCGTTTATGATGGCGATGGTAATCAGCTAGATGTATCTGATCCCAACTTTTGGTCTGCACGCCTTCGTGATGAAAATGAAGATTGCAGCAGCGGTGGTAAACAAGTCAAATGTACGTTTGCCGGCGGTGGTGATCGCGATATTTATGTAACCAATGCTTCCGCCAATCTCGATTTTGCCCGCGACGTAGAGTTTGGTGATATCAGCGAAATTAAGTTTGGTGGCCGTTACCGCGAGCGCGAACGGGAAGCCGAGCAGTATCAAAACACTAACCCAGAAGGATTAGCTGCCTTTCCCGATATGTTAGATATGCCTGGTTCATTTGCTGGTGAGCATAATAATGCTTTTACCAGCTTCCCGGGATTAGCAAATCCAGCTATGTACGACGGCCAAGTTCCACGTGATTTAGTTTTAGCTGCAGGTGGTGTCGATAACCGCTCAGTATTTAGAGCTGCAGAATATCTTTACGCTCTAGAAAAAACCGCAGCTGTCTATGCGATGGCAAATTTAGAAGGCGAATTCAACTTTAAAGATCTTGAGTATCGAGCTAATTTTGGTATCAGGGCTGTACATACTGACAATACCTCGAAGGGTATGTTGTGGGAAGGTGAAGAAGATGAAGGGCCAAAAGATAGCTTTGATCAGACTGAAGCAAATTTTAAGTATTGGGATATTCTGCCTAGTGCCAATATTGTACTATTGCCAACCGAACAATTATTGCTTCGCTTCTCAGCAGGCAAAGTGATGACGCGCCCTGAGCTCGGTGATGTTACTACCTCGGTCAAGTATTCTTATGTGGATAGAGTTGATGAGGAAACCCCGCTTAGTGTTGATGACTCAATTGAGATGACATTAGGTAATGCCCAGCTAGAACCTTTTCGAGCATGGCAGTATGATGCGGCTGCAGAGTATTACACCACGTCTGGCGGTCTGCTCAATATCGGGCTGTTCTATAAAGATATCGAGTCTTTCATAACAGACGCAAGTGTGGATGTTTGTGGTGATCCTACCGGTGGCGGATGGTTGCCAGGTGGTGAGCCCGGATTTGTTGACGGCCAATGTTATTTTGGTGGCGATGACGAAAATGGCACCATTGACTACACACAAAAGGTCAACGGTGAAGGTGCGACAATAAAAGGCGTTGAAGTTGGTATTCAACAGGTGTTTACCGATTATTTACCCTCGCCATTTGATGGTTTAGGTGTTCAAGCGAACTATACTTATGTTGATAGCACCAGTCCGCTCAGAGACAGAACCACTAACGAACCTTTACCAATGACAGGAGTTTCTGAAGATTCATATAACTTGGTGCTTTTCTATGAAAAATATGATTTCAGTGGTCGTATAGCCTATAACTACCGGAGTGAATATCTTGTTTCTAATACCTCGAGATCTTTGTCGGGTGAAGGGGTGATGCGTGACGAGCGTGGCCAACTTGATGCGTCTGTATCATATGACATCAACAAACATTTTAGTATTTCTTTGAGTGGCGTTAATTTAACCGATTCAGTAAAAATGGAATATGTCGGTGACGAATCTCGTTTAAGGACTCATTTTGAGTCAGGTCCTCGCTACCAACTTGGATTTCGTTGGAAAATGTAATAGCCGGTTGCGTTGCTTTAAATAAGCCTCCCAGTTAATTAGCTACATGGATAATGGTAGCTAGTTAACGACTATAGATAAAATAATAAAAATCTTTGGCCATACTCAATGCTGGCCGATATATTAATGTAATTAGTATATCGATCAATAAATTAGGTATCACTACAGATTTTATATTTTTAAGAAGTAATAATGAAAGTAGCCAAAGTAAGAGAAGTCTTAGTAAAAATACTCAGTATCAGCACGTTGTTAATGTTGAGTACGCTCGCCCGTGCTGAGCCTCAAACAATAGCGAATAAAGCAGCATTACCTAATGTGATATTGATCGCGGTTGATGATATGGGCTTTGATACCCCGGCAAGTTTTGGTGGTGTCGTGAAGGGGCTCACCCCTAATATTGATGCCCTTGCTGTCAAAGGCATGTCTTTTCGCCAAGCCTATAATACCAGTTCCCGATGCGGCCCTTCACGAGGCACAATGATGACCGGGCAGTATCAAGATGTTTATAACGAAAAACCCGGCAGTAGCAATACCACGGTAAGAAAAGGCGTGAAAACCATTCCAGAATATCTGGCGCCGCTTGGCTATATCACCGGACTTTTTGGTAAGGACAGTCACTACAAGCCACTAAAAAAATACGCTTTCGATCACGTTTCGCCAATGTCAGGCATGGGGGTCGGTCGTAGTCCAAGTCTATATGCTGCGAATGTAAGTGCCTTCATCAAGCAAGCTAAAAAAAAAGGACAACCGTTTTTCATCTCAACCAATACCCATGATCCGCATCGACCGTTTGCTGGTCAACCTCAAGAAATAAAATCGCTGAAAAAACGTTTCAAAAAAGAATTAAAACATATCAAAGAAAAACAGCCAACGATGAGTGCCGACAACATAACATACGTGCGACCGCCTGAAGTGACACAATACTCTGGCAAGAACAACAAGGGGCCTGGATATTTACCCGACCTTCCCGAGGTACGCGATGAATATGGTTATTATCTTAATTCTGCCCACCGAGCTGACAAGTTTGTTGGTGCGATGATTAAAGTATTGGAAGAAAATAATGTCCTTGAAAATACGCTGGTTATTTTCTTGTCGGATAATGGCATACACGTGCCTTTCGCTAAGGCCAATGTCTATCTGGCGAGTGTAAAAACCCCGTTCGTTGTTTATTGGCAAGGAAAAACCGTTGCTGGCACAGCTTCGAATAGCCTTATATCAACCATTGATCTGGTACCCACTATTCTTGACGCTGTTGGCTTAGATATTCCGAAAAATCTGCCGGGTAAATCTTTATTAGGCTTAGTATCTGACCCGAAAAAAGTTCATCACAGCCATGTTGTTGCTACGCTAAACGGCGTGCACGGTGAACATTTCGAAATGCGCTCCATTATCGATCAAGAGCATATTTATATTTATAACCGCTTTGCTCATAAAGGTTACAAATATTATGGTGGAGAATTTTCTGGTGGTTTGTCACTAAAAGGCATGCAACGTGCGGCTAAAAAAGACCCCGCGGTTAAAAAGCGACTGGACTTTTTATGGCAACGGGCACCTGAAGAAATCTATGACGTTAATAAAGATCCCTCGGCATTAAATAATTTACTGGCACAAGACAATGCTCATAAAAAACTCGCAACCTATCGGCAAGCAATGCATGCTTTAATGAAATCTATAGATGACCCTTACCTTGCTGATTTTGAAGACTTGTTGGATCAAAGTGATGCTAAATAAAGCTTTGCTAACTAATACCCTGCTACATAAAGACCTGCTACCTAATTGTCTGCTAAGAAAAGCCCTGCTGGGCCTGCTGATAATAGTTGCTAGCGGCTGTGTCAGTCACAATGGTGTTAAGAGCGCCAGTGATAAGACTAATACCAATGAGCTGACGAATTTACTCTCCAAACCGGTAATGAACGAGGACTTCGACCATGGAGCCTCCACAGTTATCGCCACAATACTATTGAAAGACAAGAATCTAGCGCTAGTATCTGGTGAAGGGGTAAACGGCAGTACTGGGCTTCGTGCTCAATATCAAGGCTTTCATCGTGGTAGTGAACGAATAACAGCTCGCATCCCGCTGGGGGAATCAGGTGATGAATATTCGTTAAACTATGATGTGAGATTTGAATCAGGCTTTCAATTTGTCAAAAGTGGAAAGCTCCATGGCCTAGGCCCAGCCAAACCAATAACTGGCGGTAAGGCTATGCAGCCTGCAGGTTGGTCAGCGCGGGCTACCTTTAAGGAAAAAGGTAACTTAACCACCTATGTTTATCATCAAGACAAGCCTAGGGAATATGGTGCACATGGCAAGGTTGTCGCGCCATTTTCGTTCAGTCATCAACGTTTTTATGCGGTAAGCTTACATGTGAAAATTAACAGTCATGCAGAAACAGCTGACGGATTTGTACACCTTTATGTTGATGGTGTACTGATTGAACGTTTAGATAATATTCGTCTTCATGCTGATAAAGAAAATGCTGCGATCAGTCAAATGCTATTTAGCACTTTTCATGGTGGCAGTAGTCCAAAGTATGCGCCTAGAGATGAAAATGGTAACTATACCAGTGTATACGCTACCTTCGATAACTTTTCAGTCTATCGAAATAAACGTATTCGTTTGGCACCGGGTAAATAGCTCCTATTATATAGAAAGTTATTCGCTAAATAATTAACCGTTAACAGGCAGAAGATTGTATATGTTATTTCCTTCATAGGTCTTCTATTTAAAGTAACCCTGTTAGGGTTGGATTTACGGTAAATTGACTACTTTATCAGCACTTCCAGTAGTCACTACAGTGGTCTAACTTACGCCTGCAGGCTTGCCAACTATTGAATAAACAAATTCCTGAAGAGTTGGAATCCAATCTTTGTCTACTTTTTTACGATTTAATCCAAAGCCATGCCCCCCTTTTCCGAGCTTAACAAAATCGAACTTGATCTTATTTTTCTTAAGCTCTTCGATATACATCTCGCTATTTTGGTAAGGGACCGATGTATCATCTGTAGCAAAAACTAAAAAGGTAGGTGGCGTATTTTTAGTCACTCTAGTTTCCATAGAGTAGAACTCAATAAGTTTTGAATCATCACTTCTATCGCCTAGTAAATTGTTATGTGACCCTTTATGTTCGTAAGGTTGCTTGAAAGATATCACTGGTACTCTGAGAATGGAAAAGGCTTGAACCAATTCATCCCTCTTAACACCTGGAGCAACAATTTGATCATTGGAATTATTGAGAGAAGCAATCAAATGCCCTCCTGCTGAGGCTCCTTTTACACCAACTTTTGATCTATCGATATACCAATCATCAGCTTTTCGATGCATGGTAGCCAAAGCCATTTGAGCATCACATAATGGCACTTTGTGCGGTTCATTGACTATTCTCCCATCAGGTAACCTGTATTTCAAAACAACAACGGTAGTAAAGCCCATTTTAAAAAATAATCTTGCATAGGCTACTCCTCTATCTACACCTGTAGTAACATGTTTATACCCTCCTCCTGGTGTGTACAACAATGCAGGCCCTGCTTTGGTGACACCTTTTTTTCTATAAACAAACATAACAGGGTTCGAAACCTGACGAAAGCGCTTATTCTCTTCATCTAACAGTTCTCCCAGCTCTATCACATCCTTGTTGAAAGGAATATCCCCTGATGGCCATACCCGCAACATGTCGACCGTAAAATCCTGTGCCATTACACCTGACGTGAGGAGAATCATCAGAAATATCATCGTGGCTTTAGTCATTTTGATCATCCTATTATTTACTCCTATGTTCGTTGTATTCTTAATCAAACTCTATTTCTAGTCTTTTGGTTTTTGCCTTCAAGCTAGCAGCCTCGTTTGCATTGACAATTGTAACTAAACATATTTAAGTAACAGGGGAAGTTAAATATTATGACGGGTTACGCCTTTGGCTATCCATCCTACGGTAGGATGGGTTAGCTCGTAAGAGCGTAACCCGTCGTAGTAGTAACTTTGTAGAGGTGCTGAAACCGTCATGCTGAATTTATTTCAGTATCAGCATGACAGCCGCAGCGTCTTCACGAACTTGTTTCGGGATCTCGTTGCCAGCTAATAAAGTTACTCAGCAGCTTCTTATTGAATTATACCTATTGAATAAGAAGCTATTAACAAAGGCTCTTAACGAGCCATCCAGCCACCATCTACCAGCATAATGTGACCATTAACATAATCAGACGCTTTTGATGCTAGGAACACCGCTGCACCAGCTAAGTCTTCTGGGTTACCCCATCGTCCTGCTGGTATACGGGCTGAAATTGAAGCGTTGCGCTCTGCGTCGGCGCGAAGTGCTGTGGTATTGTCGGTAGCAAAATATCCAGGAGCAATCGCATTGATTTGTAAACCTTTTGCTGCCCACTCATTGGCCAGTGCCTTGGTTAACTGCATTACGGCACCTTTACTGGCGGCGTATGCTGGCACAGTAATACCACCGGAGAAACTAAGTAAGGATGCAATATTGACAATTTTGCCACTACCGCGTTCTAACATATGTTTACCAAGACCGCGTGATAACCTAAACACGCCATTGATATTGGTTTCCATCACCGCATTCCAATCTTCATCGCTAAATTCCTCTGCAGGTGCACGACGTATGGTACCGGCGTTATTGACCAAAATATCAACCTGACCAAATGCTGCAATACTATCTATTACCAACTGCTTTACCTGTTCAGCATCATCTTGCTGACAACCTAGTGCTACCGCTTTACCACCTAAGGCTTTGATTTTTACAACGGTGTCAGCAGCATTTTCTGCCTTTGAAGCAACGGCAATAATAGTGGCACCAGCCTGAGCAAGACCTATGGCCATGCCCTGCCCTAAGCCACGACTAGCACCGGTAATAACCGCTACTTTTCCTGTTAAATCAAATAACTTATTCATATTCATCTCTATATTAAATTCCTATTACCTGCTACCTATTAACTACTATCTACTATTTAAGGTCACTTATCTTTAAATGATCCATATCGGTGAATTCTTGGTTCTCACCACCCATAGACCAACAAAAAGTATACGCTGAAGTACCGGCGCCACTATGAATTGACCAGCTAGGAGACAGCGCCACTTCGCCAGTTTTCATAATTAATGGGCGAATATTATCGACCTCGCCCATCATATGAAAAACCACATTGTCTTCAGGTAAGTTGTAATACATATAATATTCGCTGCGACGTCGATGAGTATGTGGCGGCATAGTATTCCAGACACTACCCTCAGATAAACTGGTAAAGCCCATCACTATTTGACAACTTTCAACAATACCTGGACGAATAGGCTGATAAATCACGCGTTTATTTGCCGTTTCCAACGAACCCATTTCAATCTTATTTGCCATATCTTTCGTTACCAGCTTAGTTGGGTAGCTGGTATGGGCGGGATAACTGACGATATAAAATTTTGCTGGCTTAGTCGCATCACTACTTTCAAACGTGATCTCTTCATTACCACGTCCGATGTACAATGCATCTTCGAAGGCCAAGTTATAGGCCGTACCATTAACGGTAATTTTGCCTGCGCCACCAATGTTTAATACGCCCACTTCACGGCGCTGAGTGAAATAATCACAGGCCAGCTCTTTATGAATAGGCAAGGTTAGTACTTTAGTCACAGGCACTGCTGAGGCAATCACGCCACGGTCGATGTCTGAATATGTCATCGGCACTTCGTCAGCTGTGTATAAATCATTAACCAAATAGCTTTCACGTAATTCATCACTAGTCATCCGCTTATAACGGATATTGTCTGCTGAAACTCTTAATTCCATAATATTTTCTCCAAAAAATTAATTTTATATTTTGTCTATAAATTATCTAAATATGATTGCCATGCATTATTGTCTATTATCTCGCCAGCAGCCTGCCAAGCAAAGCCTGCGCGATATGAAAGTTTGCCTTGGGCGTCAGAATTGGTAAAAATCCAAATATGGCTTTCGTCTTTGTTTTCACTGGGTAAATGTTGAATATCGGTGATAATACTCGGCTCAACTAAAGCCGCAGTACCAACACCTAATTGGTCAATGGTTTCCCAGGCAGAAATTCTGCCAGTGGCTTTACTGAACGAAACATTGGCATTTTCATCATGGGTGGAAACACCTATCGCAATAGGTAAAGCAGTTGGCTTACCATTTAAGCTAAAGACAGAATTCACTTGATAAAGTTGATCGCCCAGTGCTAAAGAAATTGTTTTACTCTCTGCAACAAGACCTAATGGCGTTTGCCACTCATACTCTAAGGAGAACACCACTTCGTCAACGCCACTTTTTAAAACTTTATAGCTAGAATATGTATTTGCTGCATAAGGCTTTCCTTCGATCCAAATTGCACTACCACCGGTACCTCGACTACCTCCCACGTGATAGGGATCATAACCCTCGCCTTTATTTTTGTGATAAGAAATACCATTTAAGTGCGCTGCATACCATTTATCAATAATTGCATAATCGACTTTCTTAAACCAGTTGTCGACACCACTAAAACTGCCTTCTTTTGGGCCTGCAGGGCCATAAACACGGAAGGCAACCTTATCGTTTTCCCAAGTAAAATCATCATCTCGCTCAGGAACAAAGCGACCATAAGCCATCACTTTCTTTTCAGGTGTTTCCCACTTACTCATTTCTGAGGCGGCAAGTAATAGCGCACCTACACCGTATAACTGCGTATCATTTATCGCTACCGGATCCGGTGATTTACCAATCTGTTGTACCCAATGCAACATGCCATCGGAGTCAACCGATGAAGCAAGTGCCGCCCAACCTTTTTTAACCGCGTCGACAGTCCCTTGATCAGTAATGACACCGTTGTTAACGCCCCATGCCAAACCAAAGGTAATAAAAGCTGTACCACTAGTCTCAGGGGTTTTAACCTTATCGGCATCCATCAAAGATGCAGGCCAAAAACCATTGGGGTTTTGAACTTTAACTAGGGCTTTTGCCATTTTTGTATAAAGTGCTAAATATTTCTTTTTAGATTTATGCCCTGCTGGAATTTCTTCAATAATTAATGGTAGCGCGGCGAACACCCAACCATTACCACGACTCCAAAACACATGGCTGCCGTTGTCACTTTTCTTGGTAAAGTAGCGGCTATCACGGAAGAACAGGTCGTAATCGTCAGAAAACAAATAATCAACCGTGGCCCAGTATTCTTTGTTAGCGTAGTCAAAGTATTTTTGATCACCAGTCGCCGTACTTAGCTGCATCCAAGTGCGCGGTGCCATAAACAAAGCGTCTGCCCAACACCATCGGTCTTGACAGGTACCTTCAAAGCCTTTTTCTTTACTTTTAAAAAATTCCAAACTATTAGTAGGTTTATTTGCAAGAATATTATCAAAGCTTGTTTGAATATTTTTATAGGTCGCTTTATTATCAGTTTTTTCATTTAACCAAAGGTACATTTGACCAATGGCATGATCATCGCCATGCACTGGACGATGGCCTAATTGATAGTCGCTATTTTTAGCAATTTGTGACATCACCTCAACTAAATTTTGATCTTCAACCGTATCTGCCCAGCGAGACAAGCCTATATATAAAGCCCCTTGGATCCACTCTTTTGGATCAGCAATCTGTTTAATTCTTTTTTGGTCAGGAATATAATCAAAATTTTCAAGACGTGCTACTTGCCATTCAGTGGCGCGTATACCCACATCTATTGCCGATTGTCTAATAGCGGATGCGTTAACTGTATTATCAACGGCGTTAACTACGCGCTCTGTTGTAGATTGTTCCGTTGCTGTTTGGCTAACTTGAGTAGTTTGGCTTAGAGTCGCGTCATCAGAACAAGCAAAAATTAGCGAGGATAATCCTGCAATTAAACTGACTTTTGTTAGCTTGTATTTTGTACTTTTATGCATTGTTTGTTTTTTCCTTATATTTAGCCATAATCATTCAAAAGGCAGACGAATTAGACCTATACGACAAAAATATTACATGGTACAGGAACTCAACAATTGGTCTGTCCAATAATAATTGGTAATTACTATGTGTGTCAAGGTAACTTTAATTCTTGAGCCGATACATATAATAAAAACAATGATTACAAATAAAATAAAGGCAGAATATAAGCAACTTAACAGCGTTCCTTTTAAAATAAGAAAAGCACGAATGATATTAATTGGTCAAATAGGCGCGTATGAATATCTCATTTACCGAGTCAATAAGAAAATTATATGAACATGCCAACTAAGCTCTTTTTTGCTTTTGTTACCCTAGTCGTGCTCTCCGAGCCAACCTTTGCCTAAGTTTATGATGAATCTGATATTCTGGGCATTGAATCCATTGTCATAAAACTTCAGAATAAAAAGACTGGCGAGCAGTCGCTGACAAACGTATTGATAAAATACGCAAGTCTGACCTCTCTATTCAGATCATCGACGCTGAAGGAGAAGCGCTAGAAGGGGCTAAGGTGGATGTTCGGTTAAGACGCTATTCCTTCACCTTTAGCGGTGTTATCTCAGCCAAGAAGTTTGGTAAGTTAAAGCCTTTGCTCAAAAATTTTTTCAATCAGATCGGTTTTGGCATAAGTCTCAAGTACAAGCAAAAAGAACGCATGGCCGATAAGGTTGATAAGGTTGATAAAGTAATGACTTGGGCTGAGGCTAATAACATGCCAGTGCGTGGCCATGCTCTGGTTTATCCGGGTTGGAAGTTCATGCATAAAATGCGCATGCCCTAAAATACAAAACGTCTGAACTGCGCGCATTTATAGACAATCAGATCAAAGTTAAATATAACCTTGTTCTGATCCTCGCCATAAGACATTTAGTTAAACTGTAGGATCATATGTAGAGTATCCATTTCCAGTACGAAATTTGTTGATTGCTGATGTAAAAGGCCTTGGCATTATTACCTCTTGAGTTTATCTTCTGTTTAATTTAATTAAAATATTATAAATCCTGAACTGTTACTGTGCCGCTAGATGTCCATTTAATCAGTAATTGCTGCCACTCTGTTACGTCCCAGTTGTAATCTTCCCCTAAATCGATTGCCTCACGAATAAGGGTAACAGATTTCGACAGTTGTCTGGGTTGCATATTATTATAGGCTATGGCTTTCAAATAATGAAATTGTGGGTTTTCATCCTGGCTTTCGGCTATTTGTTCTAAATACTTCATTGCTCCATTGACGTCATGCAAAGATTGATCTTTTGCCAGAAGCTTTAATTCTGCCACTTTGCGGATCGCTGCGAGATGTTTTTTCTCTGCTGCTGAATTTAACCAGAATAGGGCTTTTTCTTCATCATGAATAACCCAGGGACTATCAAGCAAAATCCTGCCTAAGCGATATTCCGCCTGAGAAAGCCCCTCTTTACTCGCTCTAGCGATCCAGTATATGGCTTGCTGTAGGTCTTTTTGCTCACGATAGAGTTTTAAACCATACTCAAACTGGGCTTCGCTATGACCTTCCTGAGCGGCATTTTTTAGTAGACTATCTACTTGACCTACTTTCGGTTTTAGCCAGGTGAAATTCATTAAAATCTGTGCATATTGATACTTGTCTTGTGGGGTGTTGCTTGTTTTTAGCTTGTTGACCAAGCGGCGGACTTTTCTATATAAGACCCCATAATCACGACGTATTCTGAAAATGTCATAGTTGGCTATGCCTAGGAAAGTACGGTTAACAAAATGAATATTTTCGCCCTTAAATTTAGGCTGTGGCAAAGTAGATAAAGACAGCTCGTATAACCCCTTGTTAATTACGCCCATGGTTTGTCTTGGCACAAAATCTCTGCGTGAGCCGTCAGGAGCAATATCATAATCGACAACTAAAAAATAAGGTTTATTAAATAACGCATCATTGGTGGTTATATAAACTGATGAGTACGATTGTAAACTGTCGCCACCAAATTCATCTTCACCTCCAAAATTATCATCCATGCTGTTTTCTAAAGACGAGAATTGGCTGTCAAAATCATCAATATCGTCATCAAAGCTGCTGTGTTTTCCAGAAAGTTCACTTTCGTCGCCAAAATGCACCTCAGTGGTCAAGTTATCTTTTTTTAATACTGGAAAATATTTTGCATTAATACTGGCTTGACCGTATTGTTTTTGAAATTTATCAATATAGGATTGCACCAACACTTTTTGATCTTGGGGTATGCCAGCCATCAAAAATTCTACAATTTCAACTGAATTATCATAATGATACTCTGCCGCCAAGGAGAACCAAACAAGGGCTGTTACCTTATTGATCTCAGTGCCTAGACCTTGGTGATGAATAGCCCCCAGTTGATAATAAGCTCTAGGGTTGCCGATTTCTGCTGCCGCTTGATATTCGGTTCGAGCTTTAAGGTAATTTTTTTGTAGAAAGCTTTGGTCGGCTACAAATATAGTATTGGCAAAGGCAACTACTTGAGTACTGTGACTCAGTAAAAACAGGCTAATAACTAATCCAAACCGATTCACAATAGATTGACGCTTCATATTTTAACTCTCACTGAGTGGGAAATAACTGTATCAAGTTAGTAACATAAAATAATTAGGGTCATAACAAAGTTATTTAACTTTGTTATGACCCTAATTATATCTGCATTGGTAGCATTACTTCTTCCTAGTAATGCCGTATTTACTGAGCTTTTTCTCAAAATGTTCATTAACGGCATTGCCGTAAATATATTCCGATATTGGCGCTGGGTTGATGGGCAAGTGCTTTATAAAGCGTTTTTTGATATCAGCATATTCTTTATTTAAGGCCAAATTTGTCCACTCTTCAGGGTCTTTATCATGGTCATAAAGTTCCTCGCTACCATCGGAATATCGAATATAGCGATAGCGCTCGCCACGAATACTATGATTGCCTTCACCATATGTGGTGATAGCTGGACGGCCTGAGGTGTTGGCATCACCTGTCAATAGTGGTTTCAAACTTGTGCCTTCATTACGATCGTATGCGGGCAGACCAGCGATATCCAGTAAGGTTGGGTATAAATCCAATAAGCTCACCGGTGTTGCTAACTTTTGACCTTTGAGTGTTTCAGGGCTTTTGATAATAAACGGAACGTGTGTTGCTTCCTCCCAGACACTATGTTTGGCAAAACGTCCCTTTTCGCCAAGATGATAGCCATGATCAGACCACAACACGACAATGGTATTATCACGGTAAGGACTTTGTTCAAGTTCATCTAAAATCTCTCCAACGTATTGGTCAACAAAAGAAATACTGGCGAGATAGCCCTGAACTGCTTTTGCCCACTCCCCGTTTTTAATAGCCCAGTCAGTCGTTGGCATCATTGGCATTTCATGAATAGCTTTACTGATTTGGGGAACATCATTCATATCTGTTGCCAAATAAGGCGGCGTTATGATGTCTTCAAGTGGATTGAGATCAAAGTATTTTTGTGGGGCATACCAGGGCGCATGTGGACGAATAAAACCAACGGTCAAAAGGAACGGTCTGTGATGATCTTCTTTTATCTTGTCTATCGCCCATATTGCAGACTTATAATCAATCATGTCCTCATCTTTTTCAGGAAACACTCCCCAATCAGTATTCGTGCCGTTGCTATCCCAAGCAAAAGCTTTATCCGGCTTAGGGCCAAATCCTTTAATTCGTCCGCCATACTGCTCAAAAGCACCTTCTGCTGAACTGTTATGGAAAATTTTGCCAATACCCATGGTTTTATAACCATGGTCGCCAAAATATTCCGGTAAGAAGGCAATCCCCTTAGTGGCAGGGCTAGCTTTTTTAATGTCTTTGTCTTTAATATGCCAATAAATACCGGTGGTGGTTGGACGAAGACCGGTCATAATACTGGCGCGTGATGGCCCACAAAGTGCTGCAGTAGAATGTGCATTAGTAAAAAGCATGCCTTGGGAAGCAAGACGATCAATATTGGGGGTTTTAGCATTGGGGTGCCCTTCCATCGCGCCTATCCAATCATTGAGATCATCCACGATGATCATCACAACATTTGGCTTTTTATTAACATCAGCTTGTTTGCTCTTATCAGACGCATTGCAAACGGCACATAAAACTGTGCATACCAACACAGTTATCAATTTAAGAACACGGATTAGAGCATGGAATTGACGCATTATATCTCAAAATAGTAATAATAGTGGAAGAACATCAGTATACTCAAACAATTCGACCTTACCAATACTTTGTTTGAATATCATAACATAAACGGACAAGTAACTGATATAAAAGGGTTAATATTTAATCCGATCTACTAATTAAATCTAAAGTAAATTAATCTTGCAGATTTGGTCAGGCCTATTTATAATACCAATACTTAAATATTCATGATACGCTTGGAGAACAACCTGATGCGACTTAATAGACATTTCACCCTCCGCTCAATTTGGGGATTGGGCATACTGATTAGTATTTTGTCGATAGGGGTACATGCGAGTAATGAACGTCCGAACATTTTACTCATAGTGAGTGATGATCACAGCCCAATGTTAGGTACCTACGGCGATGATTACGCAACAACCCCAAACCTAGACGCAATGGCAACCCGAGGCCTTCAATATAATCACGCATGGTCCAATGCTCCGGTATGTTCCCCTGCTCGCGCAACACTGATTACAGGCATGTATCCGACATCTTTAGGTTTGCAAAACATGCGAACCCTTTTTGCAACACCAGACTATGTAAAATGGTTACCCGAATATCTACGCGAAGCTGGCTATTATACGGCGAATATCGGTAAACATGACTACAACACCTTAGAGCCTAAAGGCGCTTGGTCTGAGCGGGTCAAGGTTAGAACCTTGAAAGACTGGGATAGGACAAATTACTTTAAAGAAACTGATGGAAAAAAACCCTTTTTTGCTATTGTTAACTTACTGCAAACTCATGAAAGCAAAGTGATGTTTGATATGGAAGGCAAGCCAAGATCCATTGATGACATCAAGCACAACATAAACAAAGCTCCCTTAGCAAAATACTTTCCCAAAGACGCCATGATCCAGCGCATCATTGCCCAATATTATGACAATGTCAGTGAAGTAGATGAAGCGGTAGGCGTTATCCTCAAAAGCCTAGAACATGATGGCCTCAAAGAAAATACTATCGTTATTTTCATGGCCGACCACGGTACAGGAATCGTGAGATCGAAACGCTGGCCCTATAATAGTGGTCTGCAGATCCCCTTAATCGCCCAGTTTCCAGAGAAATTAAAACATCTAGCTACCGCAGTACCTGGCAGTAAAATGGATGAAGTGGTCAGTTTTGTCGATATTGCGCCAACTGTTTTGAATCTAGCCGGCCTTGAAGTTCCAAAACACTTTCAAGGCAGAGCATTTTTAGGTGAAAAACCTGGTGATGCACCCAAATATGCGTTTGGTTTTCGCGATCGTATGGACGAACGACTAGACCTTGTACGCACGGCAATGGACGGCCGTTATCACTACATGCGTAACTTTTTGCCTAAATTACCTTATGCTCAGCACATTGATAGCCAATATGCCTTTCAACCACTAATGCCAATTTGGCACAAAGCTTACAACGATAATTCCCTGAATACTGTTCAATCTAAATGGTTCGAGGATAAACCTGCTGAAGAGCTCTATGATCTGCATAGCGACACTCAGGAAATCAACAACCTAGCCGCTGATCCTAACTATAAAAAGGTGCTTGAACGTATGCGAGCGGCTACTATACAGTGGATGACCGATACTCTCGACACGGGTGTACTAACAGAAGTTGGAATGACCGCGCTTGCCGGCGATAAAGTGTTGTACACCTTGCTACGCGAAGACAATGCTCCAGATTATGGTGCATTCCTCAAAGCTGCCGATCAAGCGTCTAGATCAACGGATATCAATGACCATCTGACTAACCTTCAAGACCCCAGTGCCATCATCCGATTTTGGGGAGTAACGGGTTTGCAAACAATGGGAGGTAAAGGAAACAAGGCAGTTAAATTACTTGAAAATGCGCTGAGTGATAAAAGCGCCGCTGTTCGCGTTGTTGCCGCAGAAGCTTTATGTAGTATCAGCTCATGCACCCGTGCACTAGAAGAGTTGATGCACATCACCGAGACTCAAGAAGGTGCTGCCCGTTTGACTGCTATCAATGCAATTGACCGATTAAATATGAAAGCAAAACCTGTTGAAAACAGACTAAAAGCGCTGGCGAAAAAACTATCTCCCATTGCGTCCCGCTCTTCTGTAGGCTCTGATGCAAAAAAAGGAGACGAAGTCGCTATTCAAGCGAATATGCACCTTGAATATGCCAAACGTGTACTAAAACGTACATTACAAGACCTTGCTGGTGAAAAACCATGGAATCGTAATAAATCTCCCTTAGAAGGTGACCAACGCTAAAGTGTTTGCTGCTTTAATTAGCAGCCAAGCTATTCAACACTTAATACTTGAATTCAAGAAAAAATAATCTTTATTTAAATAATATAGGAAAATCATGATGAATAAAATGTCCAAACTGCTGATATTGCTTATCCCTAGCCTCTCTTGTATTACTGCGAGTGCTGCGGGTGTTGAAAGTACTATGACGACTGATCAACCTAACATTATTATTATTCTTTCTGACGATGTCGGTGTCGGCGATATCAAAACGTTTTATAAACCATCGAAAGTAACCACGCCAAACATTGATAAACTTGCCCGTCAGGGCATGAGCTTTACTCAGGCGTATGCGCCAGCATCGGTTTGTTCACCTTCACGCTATGGGTTACTCACGGGTAAGTATCCTAGCCGAGGACCGGTGAGATATGCGCCGGCGAGATTCGATTCGCCGCTAACTATCGACACCGACATGGTGACCTTACCTAAGTTTTTGCAGCAACAAGGCTATAAAACTGCACACCTAGGTAAATGGCATTTAGGTTACGGTGAAACAGGCATTACAAATTGGGCTGGTGATATAAAACCTAGTGCGCCTGAAATTGGCTTTGATTATTCATTAGGCTTACCAACAAACCATAGTGATAATTTCAGATCATACGTAGAAAATCATAAACTACTTTGGCTCAAAGACAGTGTTACTAACCTGCCTAACAAGCCGACAAAAAACGACCTAAAAAAAACCCGTTTTGATGATGAGGTCGACTCAACATTGACCAGCAAAGCAATTCAGTTTATGAAAACCAACAAAGACCAGCCTTTCTTTCTCTATCTGGCGTTGGTTGCGGTACATACGCATGTAACTCCTCATAAAAAATTTCGCGGCACCAGTGAACTTGGCCAGTTTGGCGACTACATTAATGAATTGGATCACCATGTCGGAGAAATCATGGCAACGCTTGAGGAGCTTAACCTGGCTGATAATACCATCTTAGTCTTTGCAAGTGATAATGGCGGGCAAGAAAGAGATCATCATACCGCAGGCAAAAATCTAAATTTGAAAGATACATCACAGCAAGTAGCAGAGAAATCCAAGACCGCTAAAACGGATGCAAAAGAAAAGTTTGGCCATCGCACCAATGGTGATTTAAGTGGTTACAAAAGTAGTAATTTCGAAGGTGGCTTTAGAGTACCCTTTATTGTTCGTTGGCCTGGAAAAGTAGCAAAAAATTCTGAGTCGAAACAAGTATTCGTGTTAACTGATATCTTGGCAACAACTGCAGGATTACTTGAAAAAGACTTACCTAAATCAGCCGGTGGCGATTCATTTGATTTTAGCTCGGTTTTGCTTGGCGAGAACGTAACAAAGCCAATTCGCACCACCAGTATTTTTCAAACACCCAATGGCTTATTTGCGTTTAGACAAGTCGACTGGAAACTTCGATATGTACCCGACTCAAAAACCAAAGGTAAAGCAGTCAACTTGTTAAAAGTACCGGTTGAGCTTTATAACTTGGCTGAAGATCCCTATGAAAAAAATGATGTCGCAAGCTTACATCCTAAGCGAGTGACTGACATGAGAGAGTTACTTGTTGCACAATTAGAAAGAGGCCACTCGCACTAAGAAAAGTAAAGACTTCTTGTGAAGCTTTACTCTATAACCGTGCTACTTCAAAATGCACGTTTTAGGACTACTGAGAAATTCATGATCAAGGCGCATCTTTTTATTAATGGTCATTCCCTTAAAAACAGATGCAACGATGAGCAGGGTTTGCTCAGTAGCCCCCGTAGGGTTGGCTTAGAAACGTTTTATGCAGCGTTATTGATATTGAGAAGGGAGTAACCATTCTCTTCAATCAATGCCTCGCCTAAAACGTTTCTAATTCCAACTGAAATCGAGAATTTTGAGGTAACACGGGTATATCTACTAACAACTAACTAAGATTGAAGAATGATATGAGAACATTAGTTTTTATTTTTACAGTAATTTTCGGTTATTGTTTAACTGCTCATGCTAGCGGTTACTCGAATCCTTATGCGGTTGTTGAAGATTGGGCAAAGCTGCCACAAGGACGTACTTTTGGCGCGGTTGGCGATGTTGATATCGATCCTGATGGTGAGCACATCTGGGCCGTTATCCGCTGCGATGCTACCGAAAGGAAAAAGTTTGGCTCTGAATGTTTAGACTCAAACTTAGATCCAATTATAAAGTTTAATAAACATGGCGAAGTGGTCGCAAGTTTTGGCGCCGGTATGTTTATTTGGCCACATGGCCTTGAAATAGACTCACAAGGTAATGTATGGGTGACCGATGCGGTTAAATCTAAACGTATTCCTAAGGGTGATAAACGCGGTCATCAAGTAATAAAGTTTAGTAATACCGGTGAAGTCTTGATGGTGTTAGGCATCCCCGGTGAAGTCGGAACTGACAATAAACACTTTAACCAACCTGCCGATGTGGTTGTGGCTGACAACGGCGATATCTTTGTCGCCGATGGCCATGCACTCGATGGCAACAATCGGGTAATGAAATTCGACAGTAAAGGCAAATTCATTAAGGCTTGGGGGCAAACAGGTTATGCGCCGGGTGAATTTCGTATGCTGCATACTATTAACATAGATATGCGGGGCCGTATTTTTGTTGGTGACCGTTTCAATAACCGCATACAGCTATTTGATCAAGAGGGAGATTTCATTAGCCAATGGACTCAGTTTGGTCGACCCAGTGGTATTTTCTTTGATAACAAAGACAATATTTACGTCGCCGATTCAGAATCAGATAACGAACAAAATCCCGGTTGGGAAATGGGTATCCGTATCGGTGATGCGCATTTAGGTTGGGTGAAGCATTTTATCAAACTGCCAAGCGGCGATCCCCGAGTAAAAAGAGGCAATGGCGCAGAATTTATTGCGGTAGACAGTAGTGGCAATATCTATGGCGGTGAACCCGCACCGAGGAAACTTACCAAGTATGTCAGGGTAAGGCCTTAATTAATTTATCTAGTTATTGCAGTTATCACTAAATCCGGTGAAAGCAATATTTGCCGTTAGAGCAATCAATATTATCGAGGAAGTCACTATCAATAATAAAAAATCAGTCTCACATTTACTAGTTTCTTTATTAGCTTCTCTATCAATGCTTACCACGCAGTTAGCCTTTGCTGCAGAGTCTAGTCTGGTCAAAGTCGGCTCAGACGGTAAACTGGATTACACCCCATTTGCCATGACCGACCAAACCAACCAAGTGAATGTTATCCCCGATTATTCGCATGCCGGTTATAAAGGCGGCGGCGTCGCTATTCCTGATGCACCAGTTAAGATCACTCTTTATCCTCAATCAGGTGATGATCGCACCCAGATCCAGGCAGCTATTGATCAGGTAGAAGCTATGCCATTGGATGAAAACGGTTTCAGGGGCGCTGTTTTATTGTCGGCTGGCGCTTATGAGATCGACGCCCAATTAACTATCCAAGCCAGTGGTGTTGTTCTGCGTGGTGAAGGCCAAGGTTCAAACGGCACTGTTATTACTGCCACAAGTACCATACTAGGCACCAAATTTGATCACGATAATGATGCGCTTTATATCCATGGCCCGTCAGCCTATGTTGTTGACGACTCTAGCGTGACCCGTATTACCAGCAGTTATGTGCCGGTGGGAAGTTATAGCTTCAATGTTGCTTCTAGTGCAGGTTACTCGGTTGGTGATGATATTGTTGTTAAAATGACCCGCAATAATTTCTGGGTCGATGATTTGACCATGACCCAGTGGGGTTGGACCGCCAGTTCATACTCGATTAATCATCAAAGAGTCATTAGCAGTATTTCCGGCAATACCGTGACGGTTAATATCCCTATTGTCGATGTTATTGAAGACCAATATGGCGGCGCCGAGATCTATCAAATAGATACTTCAGGTAATATCAGTCAGGTCGGCGTAGAGAACCTAAGGTTCGAGTCGGTTTACGCTTCAAAGTTTGATGAAAACCACGCTTGGAACGCGATTATAACTGAAAACCTGACCAACTCATGGGTCAAGCAAGTCACTTGTCAGTATTTTGCCAAGGCCTGTGTGCATTTCTTAGACAGCTCCAGTTTTATTACCGTTGAAGAAGTAGCCATGCTCGACTATAAATCACAAATAAGTGGCGGTCGCCGCTATGGCTTTGATATCCGGGATGGCTTGGGCATTCTTGTGCAACGAAGTTATACCCGAGAAGGCCGACATGATTACGCGCTTAATTCACGCACCACAGGTCCTAATGTATTTCTTGATTCTTATTCAACCAATACTCATGCCGATATTGGCCCACATGCGCGTTGGTCTACGGGGGTACTTTTCGACAATATACGCGGTGGCGAAATCCGTGTTCGTAATAGAAAAGATTCAGGCTCTGGCCACGGTTATTCTGGTGCACAGGTCATGTTTTGGAACTGTCATTCATATCAAGGTGATGTTTGGGTAGAGAGTCCAAAAGGGGCAATGAACTGGGCAATAGGCTGTGGTGGTGGCTCTAAAAATAACGACAGTGCCGATAGTGGTTTTTTTGAGCAGTGGAATAATGCTGTTATGCCACGCAGTTTGTATCTAAAGCAGCTAGAAGACCGACTAGGGTCACCTGCTGTCGCTAACGTAACAACTACTGCACAGCGAAAGGGTTCCATCTGGAATGATCTGCAACTTTGGGCGGGCGAAGGCAAGCTTGACGGGGGTGCAGTAAACGAGCTGCCAGTTGTTAATGCCGGTAGCAATCAAACGATTACCCTGCCGTCTAACAGTGTGACTGTCAGCGCGGTTTGCACCGATATCGATAATGGCCCTGGATCGTTAACGTGTACCTGGTCGGGTTCAACAGGCGTCAGTTTTGCCAATATCAATGCACTAACGACTACAGCAACTTTCAGTGACAGCGGTAGCTATACCGTAACGATGACTGCTTATGATACGCTTAATTCAAGCGCAGACAGTGCAACCATTACCGTCACTACAGCAAGTCCAGCTAATATTGTCCCCGCTTATAACGGTGGCATGACTCAGCGTACAGCAAACACATACAGTTCTTTTTCCTATGATATATCATCATCTTTCTCCGATGCAGATGCTAATGGCGATGATACTCTTTCATTTAGCGCTACTGGTTTACCTTCAGGGCTGTCTATCTCCTCAGCTGGTTTAATCAGTGGTAGCTCCAGTACAGAGGGTACTTTTATCGTAATAGTCACAGCTACAGACACATCGAACTCTGCTGTAAGTGGAAGTTTTTCAATGACTATAAATGAAGTGGTAGTTGATGACAGTGGTGGAGGTGGCGGTTCATTTGATTTATGGCTGTTGGTGCTCGCTTTGACGGTGTATACCCAGAAAAACGCTTTAGTTGGAAAAATAATTAACTAGGGTCAAAACAAAGTTAAATAAAATACAAACTATACTTAGTGTTCACTTCACTCAAAGATAAGGAAATCTTATGAGCCGTTTACACCGAGTATGTCCTCTAGGTATTCCCCCAACACATCATTCAGAGGGGGCAACAACCATCAAATTTGTTTTGCTAGCGAAAAATAATTTTTGATTATGTTGGTTGGTTAAAGGAGTGTTCTGTTAAATTTGGTGTTGATGTCCACGCTTGAGTATTATTGACTAATCACGTGCATTTACTTTTGTACTCCTCGTAAAGCAAATAGTGTTAGTCAAATGATGCAAGCTTTAGGAAGACTATATGTCAGATATTTTAACCGTCGTTATATTGAACTCAATCCTGTTAGAGCCTGTATGGTTGATGAGCCATCAGAATATGTCTGGTCAAGCTACCAGATCAATGCATTAGGTAAAATATCGAGTTTATGTACCCCTCATCCCTTATACTCAAGCGACTTCAAAGTGCTTGTTCAGGACTGCTGAGTAATTCATGATCAAGGCGCATCTTTTTATTAATGGTTACTCCCTTAAAAACAGATGCAACGACGGGCATGATTTACTCAGAAGTCCCCAAAGGGTTGGTTTATAAACCTATTATGTTGCGTTATTGATTTTGAGAAGGGAATAACCATTCTCTTCATTCAATGCCTTGCATAATACGTTTCTAATTCCAACTGAATCATGTAGTTTGAAGTGGTTTGAGTATATACACAGCCTTAGGTGTTAATGAAGATGAACGTCAGGCTCATTATCGATGTTTGTTTACTCGTCATGTTGAAGAGCCATTGCTGAAAGATATTAGAGCCGCCACCAAATCAGGTATGGCATTGGGTAATGACAGATTCAAACAAAACTTATTATCTCTCACAGGCCGGCGATTACAGCCTATGCCTTTAGGAAGAAAAATTGGCTGGCGTAAAAACTGATTTAACTTTGTTCTGACCCTAGTTATTTCAATTTATTAAAAAATTTTAAATCGACTTGAGGTAAACTTTAAAAGTGAGCCACCTTCAGAGGCGTCAGGTAGTGCTTAATAACAGTGGAGTCATACCTATGAGAAGCTGCTTCTAATTATAAATTAAAATTAATGGTCGTCGTAGCGTTATCAAGGTGGTTCTTCATCGCTGTACGCGCCCTTTCAGGGTTTCTTTGCGCAATAGCCAAAACAATCTTTTTATGTTCATCAATGCAAAGTCCCTGCTTCTTAATTTCTTCTTGAATACATTTAGTAAATATAGACTCTGAACGTAATTTCCATAACCACTGTATCGACTCTTTCATCGCTGCATTATCACAATATTCAGCAATGGCTACATGCAATTTAGTATCTGCTTGTTCAAAAGATTCTGCATTTATATCATCAGCTTCCATTTCCCTAATAATATTTTTTAGTTCTTGAATTTGTTCATCACTAATTCTTGCTGCCGTTAATGCACATATTTCTGGTTCAAGGATATAGCGCATTTCTAAAACTTCAAAGGGGCCAATTCCACTACCAATGAGGGCGGTATAGCTTTTGCTAGTATTATCAGTAATATAGGCACCTGATCCAGTACGTATATCGATAAGACCTGATAATTCAAGCGCTATCATGGCTTCACGTATTGTTTGACGGCTAACCTGTAATTTATCTGCCAGAGCCCTTTCTGCAGGAAAGCGATCGCCAACTTTAAAATAACCATTATCAATTAACGAGCGTAATTGTTCCGCAACTTTGAGATATAATTTATCTGTTTTTTTTTCTTCAACTTTTATCGCTTCAAACTGCATTATCGCACTCACTGTCCACACCTTAAAAATGTAATAATTTTGATAATATAATGTCTTTTAAATCATTTTACCTAAGGCCTTGCGATATTAATAGAACTTACTTTGTTCTGACCCTAGTTATTATATTTAAACAGCCATATTATTTATTAAGATGTTCTGCCTCAGATTTTAAGCGTTTGATTGCGCCATTATCACCAAACAGCGACATCTGGTAATAGTCTTTATATTTACCCTTGAGCTTGGCGGCGACAAAAAATCTTGCGTCTGGATGAGCGTTTCTGATAAAAGATGAAAGCCTATAAGTTGTTTTAGTGCTAACCACCGTTTTGCCTTTTATAAAGCTTTTGCCGCCATCAGTGCTGTGCCACCAAACAACTTCACTTTGTTTTTTACCCTTTTTACTAACTGTCTTAGCAGTCAACAATAAACTAACATCAGTGGCAGATGAAACCCGTAGTTCGCTTTCTTTGGTAGCAGGCAGGCCATTATTGTTGCCAGTTACCCACTCGTTACCAGTCCAGCGATAATAGGCTGGTAGAGCACCAGGACCAATATGTTTTTCTCCCCCTTTACCGATATAAAAGATCAGATGGGGATTGCCTTTATCATCAAGTCGTGTCAAGCCACGCACTGTCCATAGATCGCCGGTATCCTTAACCAAGGTCATTTCATCGGCAAGCTCTTTAGTGACCGGCGTTTTAAGTTTTTCACCCTGCACATTCCGCCAAGTATGATCCTTGGTATCCATCACCATATAATAAACGTTTTTACGATGGCCATTATGCTTGGTAGCGCCGTATCCGTGCATATGATAATTGTAGGTTGTAATAATATCACTGCCCTGACCTCGACTAAAAGAAGGATACCAACTATCCATGAAACCCGGGGTATCGGTGTTCACTTTGGTTTTGAGGATTGATACCGGTGGCTCAAAAGTACGGGCATTGTCCGTTGACAATTGGTAAACCCAGTTACTTTCGTGGGCACCGTGACGATATAAATAATAGATATTGCCATTGTCCATTTTTATAAACTGGGCATAGGTACCAAAGGCTGGAATGTTATCCAGCACTTCCCAACTGGTTATATCTTGTGGATTTTTCGATACCACGTGTGTCATATCACCGTAATGGGAGTTTCCAAGAGGGTTTTCACCATGTAATGACAGCCCGCCATGACCGCCAAAGATAAGATGAATATAACCCGCATTATCAACAACCAAAGCAGGTTTACCGTGGTTATCTATTTTGCGGTTGGGATCTTTACCCATGGTACTGACGCCCGCTTTTATAGGGCCAGTCCATGTTTTTGTTTTATGTTTGTACGCTGTCACATAGGCATCTTCAAGCGGGCCTTGGTATGCCACATAGGTAACTCCGTTATAATATTCCCCTGAGTCTTTGCCAGGTGTAATGGTATTACTGAAGCCATTGTCGGTAAAATAATCTACCTCAACTATTGGTTTTGATTGCGTGTGAGCTGAGATTAACCCTATTAGAATTAATATAATTTTTAAACTATTAGAGTATTTGTTGTCCATACATAGTTGCCTTTTAATATTGCCCGCTTGAGTTTTGAGCAAGATCACCCCTAGACTAAAAACGCCCTACAGGGATAACCGTATTAGCACTTTATAAAAGTTTTATTTTTCCCATTTCAGCATTTCTGATGCCGCCAATAACACGGCGCCTGTCCCGTATACTTGAGTATGATGCGAAGCTGCAGGATCCGGAGATTTACCAATTTGTTGCACCCAGTGAACCATACCCTCGTCATCAACCGAAGCTGTCAATGCCGCCCAGCCTTTTTTCGCTGCATCGATACTTTCTTGATCGGTTAAGAAACCGTTGTTAATACCCCAAACAAGTCCATAAGTCATAAAACCTGTACCACTTATTTCTGGCGTTTTCAGAGAATTAGGATCCATCAAAGAGGTTGCCCAGTAACCGTCAGGTTTTTGTACATTAACTAACCCCTTAGCCAGGATTTTGAAGAGTTCAATGTAACGTGGGCGCTCAGGATGATCTTCCGCCATATCATCTATAAACATTGGTAAAGCAGAGAATACCCAACCATTGCCACGGCTCCAAAACACTGGGGCACCATTATCACCTTTTTCTTTAAAATAACGGCTATCTCTATAATAAAGGCTATGCTCTTTCGAGAATAAGTAGTCAGTCGTTGCCCAAAACTCTTTATTAGCATAATCAATATAACGAGAATCACCGGTGGCATTACCTAGCATTAACCAGGTACGCGGTGCCATAAACAAGGCGTCAGACCAACACCAACGTTTTTTACAAGAGCCGACATAATCAGGTGAGCCTTTGTCTGCATGTGACAGGCTAGTGGCGGGGCTTTCCGCTAACACAAGATCCAATACTTTTTGTGTTGGCTCATACATTGACTTATCGCCACCTTGTTCAGCAAGCCATAAGTATATTTGGCCAACGGCCTGATCATCGGCATGAAAAGGTCGTTCCGCTAGCTGATAATCGTTATGGATGGCTAGCTCTTTAAGGGCGGTTAATCCTGCTTGATCATTAGTGGCTTCTACCCATTGAGTTAGACCAATATAAAAAGCAGCCTGCACCCATTCTTTAGTATTCGGGGTTCTACCCATTTTAACAATATAATCTTCAAAATTGTCCATACGAGCAAGCTGCCATGCCATAGCACGGTCACCCACTTCTTTGGCTTCTGCCCTGATAGATTCTGGCGTTGCATTTAGCGCTAATTGTGCTTGATCTGCATTGATACTGTATGTTGATTTAAAGGCACTACAAGCCACCAGTAACGACGATAGTGTAATAGCCAAACCTGTAAATATTTTACTTGATGAATTTTTCATTTCTTATCCACTGTTTCTTATTAATTTAAATGTATTGAATATTTCAAGCTTTCGTTAATGCTTGCTATGTCAAAGACCTTATTTGTGAGCTATTTTACTGCCCACACCTTAAAGTCGTCATAGCTAACTTTATTAACACCTGACATGTTTCTAAGGCCAATGTAGCCACCTTGATGTACCGAACTTTCGTCGATAACATGGTTAACAACTTTACCGTTGATTTCAACGGTAATAGCGCCACCGACTTTCAGAATACGAACGTTATAATCGCAGTTGTCACATTTATCCGTATGGCTATCATTGCTTGCTATAATTTTAAACTGCGGATTGGTGCGGATGCGATTGGTTTCTCTTTCACGATTTTTAAGTGCTCTCGGCCATGAATTTCTACTCCAATACGAGACAGTGTAACCCGCAAGACCTCGGTTATACTTTTTGTATACCCCGTCACGAACAGGCAAGCTGATATCGAAAATATCTTGTCCTTCCTTCCCTGTCGTTGCAAAGAAAACTAAGGTTAAGCCCGCGTCTGAACTGTGATGATTGACGGTAAATTCAAATAGTACATCAGACGGGTAGGATTTTTTATGCCAGACCACCATATGAGATCGTTCTTTGACTTCTGTTTCAATAGGCTGCCCGCAAGATTTAAAGGGAACCGGAGAAACCCAAAGTTTCCCCTGACAAACTGCCGCACCGCCCCAACCTTCGACAATCCACTGTGCCGCGGGGTTGGGTGTTCTAGATCGTTTATCACCCTTAACCATGTTGCTTTCAAAATCGAGAACATCCTTGCCTGAAAAATCATTTTTATACAACAGGTTAAGCTTTACTTCATTGATATTTAATGGCGCACCGATTTGCTGTGTTGAGTCAAAAGCGTAAACACTGCTGCTAGCAAGCAACAAAGCGCTAGCATGCAATACAGAAGATCGGCCAATTGATAAAATTAATTTATTGAGCATTTGATGCGCCTTTAGTTGGATTAGATTGCAAGGCAGGACTAGCTGTGCTTAAACGGTAGTCACCTTTGCTAGCGTCACGAAAGAGTGGATCTGCAAACATAGGATCTTCTCCAGGGAAGGAAACGATTGCATCTCCTTGGGCAAAGTATAAATTACCCGCAATGAGATTATTGGGGGCACGATCGACCATGCATAGATCGCCACTCGTGCCAGTAATAATATTATTGATAATACTATTATTTTCAGGGGCCACAGTCTGTATGCCATTTTCGCCATGTTCATTAAGCCGTTCATCGCCGATATGAATACCCGCCCGCTTCGCATTGATGATGGTATTATTGGTTATCAAGCACTTAGTAGGTGCTTGGTAGTGAAGCCCCTGCACTAAACTCATACCATAAAACAAACGAATGCCAGTACCCTTACTGTTAATGATTACATTGTCTTTGATAACGTGACCCGCACCAGAAATGCGAATACCACCCGCACCTTCAATAAAACGATTGCCTTCAACTAAACAATTGGTGCCGCCTCGCATCACAAGCTCACCATCACATTGTTGAAATACATTGTTGCGATAGGTATTTCCTCCGCATTTATTGCTGATAATCTCTCTTTCACCATTACAACGTAAAAATAGGTTTTCTTCGACAATGGTGGCCACGTCAATATGTCCATATTTCGGCTGATTTGTGCCAATTTTAACCGCTTCAAAGCCATTATCACCAGAAAAAGAAGGAAGATCTTGGAAATGGTTTTTGGCAATAACATTGCCAATCGGCACGCCGTATTTAATCATCGCTTTACTCATCATCAAGTTGACACAACGGGCAGCGATATTGGTAAAGCGACAATCAGTAATATGATTATATTGAGCGCCTGGTGAAATACTTATCGCCGATTTTTTGCTCCCCTTATTGCTACTATCCTTAAATACGCAATTTTGAATCCGACAATGCTCGGACCGATTGAAATCTAAAAGATTCTGTTCAAAAACACATTGTTCAAAATGAAAACCGTCTAAAGTGACATAACGTCCCGAAATAGTAAATTGGTTTACGCCAGAAAAGACAACACCACCAACACTCTGCGGACGAATGGTCACGCCATGTTTGGCGCTACCCTGACAATCTATAATGGCAGACCAGTTATGATATCGGCCATTAGTAATAACAAGGGTATCGCCTGCTTTAGCTTTTTTTATCGCCTTGGCAAAAGATTCCTTAGAATCGACTATCGCTTTGGCAGAAGATAATGGCGCAAGTAATGCTGCCGTGTTTTTCGACCACACGGCACTAGACAGCATGGTGCTGGCTAGACCCACAGAAGTTAAAGACAAAAATTTACGTCTGTTAATGCGCATAAGAAAAATCCATATAAAAATTTGTCAGGATAAATTTCATCCTCTATTTCTCTATTCCAAATAAATGTGTCAAATAAAGTCGTTATTCAACTTCACTTTACCGGTTAATAATCCCGATTTTAGTGAGCATTTGCAGCGCCTTTCGCTGGTTTCGATTTCAAGGCCGGACTCGCTTTGCTTAATCGGTAATCGCCTTTCTTAGCGTCGCGAAAAAGTGGATCGGCAAACATAGGATCATCACCTGGGAATGAAACTTTTGCTTTTGCTTGCGCAAAATATAGATTGCCAGCAATTAGATTGTCGGGGGCATGATCAACCTTGCACAGGTCGCCTTTCGTGCCGGTAACGATATTGTTGATAATACGATTGGCTTCGGGAGCCACATTCTGTATTCCTTTCTTGCCATGATCATTACCACGTCCAACACCGATAAGAATGCCGACTTTTTCCGCATTGACTATGGTATTGTTGGCTATCAAGCACTGGGTTGCTGCCTGGTAATGACCACCCTGCTCTTTGGTAATGCCATAATACAAACGAATGCCAGTATTTTTACTATTAACAATAAGATTATCTTTGACTACATGACCTTTACCGCAAAGCCGAATGCCGCCTTTTCCGCCAAAAAATTGATTGTCTTCTACTATGCAATTCTCGCCGCCGCGCATTACCAGCTCACCATCACATTGATTAAAAATATTTCGGCGATAAGTATTTCCCGCACATTTATTGCTTATGATTTCAGCTTCGCCATTGCATCGATCAAAGACGTTTTCCTCAACAATTGCACCTACTACAACGTTGCCATACTTAGGCTGTTTAGTACCAATTTTAACTGTTTCTCGTCCATTTTCGCCAAACGCAGGAATATCTTTGAAATGGTTATGGCGAATGACATTGCCTGTCGGTATACCGTGTTGGTATATATCATCATTCATGGTCAGGTTTACACAACGGGCACCGATATTGCTAAATTGGCAATCAGTAATGTGATTATTTTGAGCGCCTGGCGAAATACCTACCGCCGCCTTTGCCCCACCAGCATGACCACTATTCTCGAACAGACAATTGTTAATGTGACAATGACTGGAGCGCTTAAATTCCAAAAGATTCTGCTTCATATTACATTTATCGAAGTGAAGGCCTATTACAGTGACATAACTGCCAGTAATCGAAATATGGCTGGCTTCGGTAAAGAGCACACCACCAGCACTCTGTGGGCGAATGGTCACAGGTTGTTTAGCCGTGCCCTGACAATCTAATTCGACAGACCAGTCATGGTATCGTCCATTGGCTATAACAATGGTATCGCCTGGCTTGGCATTTTTAACGGCCTTGGCAAAAGACTTCTTAGAATCAACTGTCGCTTTGGCAGCAGCTAATGGCGCAAGTATTCCTGCTGTTTTATTTGACCAAACGGCACAAGAAAGTAGGGTACTGGTTAGAGCAACTGAAGTTAATGATAAAAATTGTCGTCTGTTAATGGGCATGATAAAATCCTAATAAATATGTGGTTATTGCAATTTGCATAAGTTAATCATTCAGTTAATCATTCAGTTAATCATTCAACTGAATTCTTCCTTTTAATAGTTCGGGGAACATGGCTACCGCTTCTAGCTCGGTATCTATACCTTTATCGCCGACACTTTGTTGCCATTTTTTAAGTCTGCTTAACAAATCAGCTTGAATGTTTTGAAATTCAATTTTTCCTGCCAAATTATTATCTTCTTTAGCATCATTTTGCAGGTCATATAATTCAAATTCCGTTGATGTTTTCTGCTTAGACTTACCCTTTGGGTTGCCGGCCTTAATATTGATATTGTGAATGAGTTTATAACGTTCGGTAACCACAGCACGAATGGGATATGGTGTATAAATTTCCTTAACACCCAAGGATGTATAACTAAGAAATAGATCTTCACGCAATGCCGTTTCATCTCCTTTGAGCAGGCTAGTGATGCTATTTCCATCCATTTCAGCCAGAGGTTTGCCACCACCTAATTCCATTAGGGTCGGCATAATATCGGTAAAGTCTACTAGTTGCTGTGAGGTCGAATTGGCTTTGACCTGTCCTGGCCAACGTACAATCATAGGTACATGTACAGCTGGTTGGTACAAGGTAAATTTTGAATATGGCGTATTTGAACCATGGTCACTGACATAAATAACAATGGTATTGTCAGTTTTGCCGGCTTCATCAAGCATCTTAAGGAACATGCCAAATTGATAATCTGTGAGCCAATTGTTAGCTGGGTAGCCTTCAAAGCCATTTTCTATTTTACCGAGTTGAGGACCATGGGGCAAAGTAGAGGCAACAAACATCACAAAAGGCTTTTCACTTTTTGCGTTTAAAAATTCTTCAACACCTTTGTAGTCTATGCCCTTATGTTTTTTAGCTACTTTTCCGCCACGCTCAGTACCTTGTACGGGTTTACCCGTATGGGGATATTTAGCGTCCCAAACAAAGGTATTATTTGGTCTGGTTGGCTTTTTGTGTACACCATCTTTTCCAACAAGTGCCGCGCGATAACCCAGCTTATTCATGATGGTTGGCATACTTGCCACATCTTTTTTCAATCCAGAATGGTTGGGATGTGAGCCATTATGAATGGGATACATGCCGGTATACAGCGATGAACGTGCCGGTGTACATATCGAAGTGGTGGCATATGCTTTAGTAAACAGCATGCCTTGTTTGGCGAAATTATCAATGTTTGGAGTCTGTTTTGGATCGCCCCCGTAGACACCTACCGATTCAAGGTATTGATCATCGGCGACCCAAATCAAAATATTTGGCTTTTCTGTGATTTGTGCTTTTTTACTTGGAGAATCTTTACTTAGCGCCGCGCCATTGAAAAACATCAAACTGGCCATTATGATCAAATTTACTTTCAAAATATTTTTCATTTTGTTTTCCGTCTTTATTTTCTTTTATTAATGGATTCTGGTGGAATTAAGCCGATACAACAAAAAAATACGTGGTATAGCCACCCTGTCAACCAATCCACGAATTGGTCTGTCCAATACTACTGGCAACATATCATACAAGTCAAGATAACTTATATTTTAGAGTAGTGATATAGGAAATAAATAATCTACAAAATAATTTTAAACATTAAGAATCAGATACTTAAACAGGTCATATTGAAGATATAAAGTTTAGTAAAGTTAAATAAGTGGGGTCAGAACAACATTAAAGTTAATTTTGTTCTGATCCCGGTTAATTTGTGCTGAATTCATCTACTAAGCGTTTAAAGTTGCTTGAGTATTAAGTTTTGATAACCAATGCGGTAACCAGCGGGAACGTCGGACTCGTACAAACCTATTTTTAGGTAGTAACTAGGGCCAGCGCCATCAATATTACTGCAATCAGTGACCGATAAGCTATTATCTATATCCAGCACATTTCCATCTATAGTAAGCGATAGCAGTGTTTTTGAATTTTCAATGGTATATTCAATAATATGCCAGCCTTCATTTAAATGACCAGGGGTATCTGCAAGGACCTTCTCCCCGCCACTTTGAACACGAACACCTCCTCCAGCTGTTATTTTAATGTTTATCGGTGGCTTTCCTGAGCCACATTTTATTTGCGATATAGTCGAATCAAAATCTGAGGGAACTGTTTCGACAAAAAATTTAAATGATACTTTGTAATCACCTACCGGAATGAAAGCGACTTTAGCTTCTGTTCTGCGGCTATCACCTGGGTCCCTTGTGTCAGTCTGAGTAGCTATAAGGGCCTGGCTATTACCAATATTTCCGATTATAAACCCATCGTTATTGTCATCATCTTTGGTTCCTCCTGTCCTAAAGGCAATAACCCAAGATTCAAAATCATCTAATTGAATTGCATTAGAGAAATCGATTTGGCAATCTACCCATGATCCAAATGCACAACTTTGTGCATCATATCGCCACTGAACGTAGCTATTTATATCTGTACAATTAACATCTCTATTAATCGTGGTATTGGTTAACATGGTCGCTAGATTATCGATATCAATACAAGCAAGATTAGGGTTATTGGTAAGATACAAGTAATGTAAATCAGTCTTTCCTAATAATACTGAGATATCACTGATACTGTTAGCATTAATAAACAAGTTATTCATAGCGTTCAACGCTGATAGCGCCGAGATATCACTAATCGAGTTATAAGAAAGCGATAGGCCCTTTATGAACGTTAATTGAGATAACGCCAAGATATCACTGATATTATTTTCATCAAGATACAAATACATCAACCCTGTTGTGCCTGATAGCGCAGAAATATCACTAATACTGTTAGCGGTGAGATATAAATAATTCAGTGCGCTCATCCCTGATAACGCAGAAATGTCACTGATATTGTTATAGCCAAGTTGAAGCACTGATAAAGCCGTTAAGCTTGATAGTGCCGAGAGTTCACTAATATTATTAGTAGTAAGGTTTAACTCATTTAAAACGGTTAAATTTGATAACGCCGAAATATCACTAATATTATTGTTATCTAACCCGAGTGTTTGTAGATTAATAAACACCTCGATACCACTGATACTTGATATAGACGAACTATTGCAATCTAAGCTGTCGACTTCGCTAATAAGCTGCCAATTGTTCGTCGATACATGAGAGTCGAAACAAGTTTGGAAATTGCTATCTGCCAAAGTGACATCAGCAATACTGGCAGTAGCTTCCACTATAGGTGGCGGTGTTGTATCAGCAACTGCAGTTACTGTAACGGTTCGAGTAACTTCAGTGGCCACATTACCCGATGCATCACTAACATTATAAGTAAGCGTGTAACTACCAATAGTATCGATATCTACAGACCCAGTTTCTACAATGTTGGCGGTGATAATGCCATCTTTATTATCTTTAGCTTCAGCGCCTTGATCGGTATAAGCTTCTCCTTCCTCTAGTTCCACAGTCGCCGGACCGGTAAGCGTCATAACAGGCGCTGTTGTGTCAGCCGCTTTCACTCCCCCTGCAGTTACTGTAACGGTTCGAGTAACTTCAGTGGCCGAATTATCCGCAACATCACTGACATTATAGGTAAGCGTGTAACTGCCAGTGGCATCGACATTCACTGCAGATTCATCTACTACAATATTGCCGCTGATATCGCCATCTATATTATCGCTAGCTGAAGCACCTTGATCGACATAGGCTTCTCCTTCCTCAAGTTCGACAGTAGCCGGACCGGTAAGCGTAATAATAGGCGCTGTTGTGTCAGCCGCTTTCCCACCACTGTCACCACTATCAACGCCGGTACATGCGGCGAGAACAAAAACCAAGCTGATAGTTGGCACTAGCCTGATGATAAAGAACTTATCTATAAAAAACATCATCTCAAATTATTTCCTTTATTTTTACATCTTCTGCATATTCAACTTTTGTCTATTTGACTTTTGTCTAGTTATCCATGATACCCATACTAGGTTCTAATTTACCCTCTTAACTTGGACCATGAAAAGAGGCTCCTTTAACTGGCTCCGACTCCAATGCAGGGCTACCTTGGCTTACTTGATAGTCGTTATTGGCAGCATCCCGAAAAAGTGGATCTGCGTAGCTAGGGTCATCTCCAGAATTTGATACGATTGCGTCTCCTTGTAAAAAGAAAAGATTGCCGGCGACAAGATTATTGGGCGCGTGATCCACCAATAGCAGATCGCCAGTCGAGCCAGTAATAATATTGTTCAATAGTCGATTACCTTCCGGAGCCACATTTTGTATGCCTTTCTCCTCTTGATCTGCACCGCGGCTATCCCCAACAATAATACCCGTCCGCCCGGCATTGACGATAGTATTATTGGCTATCAAACACTGACCGGCTGCCTGATAATGACCGCCCTGTTCCTTGGTCATGCCATAAAACAAACGGATGCCAGTATCCCTACTGTTGACAATAACATTGTCTTTAACAACGTGACCGGTACCGCAAATACGGATGCCGCCCCTGCTGGAATAAAAACGATTTCCTTCAATTAAACAATTTTGGCCGCCACGCATGACCAGCTCGCCATCACATTGATTAAATACATTGCGGCGATAAATATTTCCCGCACATTTATTGCTGATAATCTCAGCTTCGCCATCACAGCGTTCAAATATGTTTTCTTCAACAATAGTACTCACCACTACGTGTCCATAGGTCGGTTGATTGGTGCCAATTTTAATGGTCTCTCTACCATTTACGCCCGCGTCAGGAATATCTTGGAAGTGGTTGTTGCGAATGACATTGCCAATAGGCACGCCATATTCGTAAATATCTTCATTCATTGTTAGGTTTACACAACGGGCAGCGATATTGCTAAAATGACAATGAGTGATGAGATTCTTTACAGCGCCAACAGAAATACCTATTGCTGCTTTATCCCCACCACTATTTTCAAACACACAATTGGCGATCGAACAATGATCGGAACGATTGAAGTACAAGAGATTTTTGTTAAAATTGCATTGTTCGAATCGAAGACCGTCAACCGTGACATAACGTCCAGTAATCAAAAAATCGCTAGTTCCGGTAAAGACAACCCCACCAACACTCTGTGGTTGAATCAATATGGGTTGCTGAGATGTTCCCCTACAATCAAGTTCGACAGACCAGCCATGGTAGCGGCCATTTTTGATGATAATAGTATCGCCCGGCTTTGCTGCACTAATGGCTGCTTTTAAAGAGTCCTCTGATTCGACAGGCTCTTGGTCAACCGCAAACACTGCTGCTTCAATCGACAATACGCGATAAGAAACCATGCTACTGGCAAGGCCAGCTGAGGTTAATGCCAAAAACTTACGCCTATTAATGTTCACAATAAAATCCTTATGGAAAGTTTGTCAGTGAGCTCAGAAAATTTAGGGCTGACTGTTGAAAGTAAATATTGTATATACCCGTGTTGCCCAAAATACAGGACTAAAGCAAACGAGACCCATACGACAAAAAACTTTTTATAGTATAACCACCCGACCAACTAACCCTATAATTGGTCTATCCAAGACGACTAATAACACATCATGAAAATCAATCATTGGTCTGTCCAAGACTACTAAAAACATAATATACAAGTCAATACAACTTTAACTTTTGAGCAGACAAATAGGGAGGTAATTATATTATTAATACAACTTAACCTATAAAATCAATAGGTTAAATTATGACCCTCTGGTTTACCAAATAAAAACAAAACACCAA
>CEWR01158852.1_pt1 | contig 36536 bp, 37 predicted proteins | sample 356321 | NCBI WGS metagenome assembly CEWR01 (sample SAMEA2621551, study PRJEB7988) | marine metagenome | biome: marine biome (ENVO:00000447); feature: mesopelagic zone (ENVO:00000213); material: "saline water (ENVO:00002010), including plankton (ENVO:xxxxxxxx)" | depth 790 m
CCACTCTTGACGCAAGGTTCTCGTGCTGAGGTTATGAGCCCGAGCAAAGAGTTATTGCCGACTATGAAGCCAGAGCCACATATTTCGACATTGAGCCAATTAGTACGATCCCAGAGGATGGACTCTATTGATGATTTGCAGAGTAACGTACTGAAACCTAATACCTTTAGTAAAGAAACTATTCCAAATACCCCTTTAGCTGTCACTGCCCCGAAAAGGACACAAGGCCAAAAAAATTCCGTTAATGCGGGTAGTGATGTCTCAAGATATATGCCAGCTGTCACAGTTTCAGCGCCGGCTCTAGAGCCTCAGATTTTAGCCGCTAAACCTCCTCACGTGCGCTCAAGTTCGGTCGGTATATTATCTAAAACGGCGACGTTAACTGTTAACAGCGTACCAAGTAATCCAGCCATAGTCGTTGTATCTGAGCGATCACTTGCCCAAGAAGAACCTAGCATTGCGAGTAACGATTTACAGGTAATTAAGTCTACAGTACTAAGCGCAGCTACAAATGAAGGATCTAGACCTCTGGCTATTAAACCCGCTGAAGCAGTCTTAAGGTCAGCAAACACAGAGCTAAAAGTGGAGATACCAGAGTCTGTAATTAACACTGATAGAGTCTCAATCAGATCCCAAATGGCCGGGCCGCCTGCCTCAACCGAAGCGATATTAGCTCAAATGGGCCGCTCTAGTCCTAGCAGTGATTTGCCGGAGGCCAAGCCCACCCCAATAATTGTCCCATCAATAAAAGAAAGTCACGCGCAGTTTACAAACTCTACTCAAGTGGAGACACCTTCTTCTAGCTCTCTGGTAAATATACCGAGCTTGAAGAGTTCTAGTGTTACGAATGACCAACTTATCACTGGACGTAATATTCTTGAAGTCCCGATAATTCAGAATCACGGTAGTACTACCAAGAGCGTTATATCAGGGCTAAATCCACAGGGCGCTCAAGCGATTTCTAACTCAGCTATGCCAGAGCCTCGGTTGCAAGAATCTCAGCAAGTGACGATGCAACGTAGTAATAAAATTGACGATCTTGAGCCAGTGACTCTGATTATCCCTACCAAAATATCGAAAGAAATGAAAAGTGTAGGTACCAGTAGTGTAGCAATCACTAAATTGGCCCCGATAAACCTACCGGCATCATCGGTAGCCATTGTTAACTCAGATTCACAACAAAGACCTGTTTTGGTCAAAGATGCTGAAGGGCTACTCAGAGATTTGAGCACTGATCTTACTGCGCAGACAGCTAACAGCCGAGCAAACTATTCAGAGAAACTAACTGGCGACCAAACAGAAGATCTAGGGAAACAGGAGGCCTTGCGAAGGCAAGACCAGTACTTAGATCTATCGCGAAGGCTAACTGATGCGTTAGGCAAAAGACTAACAGCACAAATTAATCGTGGTTCTTGGCATGTTGAGATGGAGTTACATCCGCGGACGCTGGGACGTATAGAAATTCAGCTAGAGATGAAAAATGGCGAATTAGAGGCGCAATTTAATGCGTCTCGATCCGCTACTCGGGATCTTATTCAAGAGGGATTGCCAAGATTGAGAGCAGAGTTAGAGCAACATGGCACGGAATCTGCTTATGTAGGAGTAGGGCAGCAAAATCAGGGGAACCCTGACGGAAAACCGACAGGCTCTGATCAATCAGAGAATGAAGTACAATCCTCAAATCAGCCGGCAGAGGCCCAGGAGTTGACAAAATTAAAGCCTGCATACATGCAGGGTTTAGATATACAGGTTTAACACTTTGTTAGGTTTATGTGATGTATAAAAATTAAAGGTTGGTGTAAAAAATGGCGACAGAAGCAAATATCGATGGAGAAGAAAACCAGACGGGAAAATCGAAGCTGAAGTTAGCCTTGATTATTGCGGGCGGTTGTTTAGTAATTGGCTTCATTGTGGCGGGCTCACTCTATGGCCTTGGGTTTTTCGATAGCAACAATGATGCTGACGCCGCGATTGCGGCAATGGAGGAGGGGACGAAAGGCGCAGTTAGTATTGCTAACGTTGGGCCAAAAGCATCTTACTCTGAAATTACACCAAATCTAATTTCTAACATCGCTAACTCAAGAAAGATGATCCAGTTAAAAGTAGCGGTAATGACTGGCTACGACGAGGAAGAGCGAATCTTAGGCTTGGTTGAGGCACATGATTATCCTATTAGGAGTGCAATGCTACAGGTTCTGTCAGAGCAAACAGAGGAGATGACTGAGGAGAAAGACTTTCGTCAAAAATTAGCTTTTCGACTGACAAAAGTTATTAATGAAGTGCTTATTGAAATCGAGGGTATTGATGGCGTGAAAGCCGTCTATTTCACTGAGTTTTTAATACAATAAATAATACTTTTCTAATTCGAAGCCTCCTAGCGTGGCTTCCAGAGGCATACTATGGCAGAGCAAGATAACCTTCTTTCGACCGAAGAATTAGATGCCCTTGTGTCTGAATCAAAGGATGAGCTAGATGTTAGCGGTTTAGGATCTAAACGCGATGGGAAAGAACTAAAATATGACATTGCGAGTGAAGCAGCATTTTTAAATTTCAATTTAGATGCGGTGCATAGAATTCATCAAGTTCTTGGTAAAAAGCTTCAACAGGACCTTAAAAGTGCATTTAAATCAGAAATAGAGATAGAGGTAAAAACTGCTGAATTGGTCAGTTTTGACGCCTACGCTAGTCTGGCGGACACAACAACTGCAACAAATGTAATCTCTATGGAACCCCTCAGAGGACAAGCGTTGGTAGTCATAGAAATACCGGTTATTTCGGCAGCCTTGAGCAGTTTTTTTGGGGGTAGAGGGTTAAATAAAGAAGCCAATAGTATCAATAGAAAGTTCACCGCTACTGAAATAACGATTAAAAATATTATTCTAAATAGCACTTTTGGTTCAATACATGAAGCCTGGGCGCCGATTTTATCTCTGACACCAGTATTTATAGGTTTAGAAACAGAGCTGGCTAACGCAAAAATAACCTCGCCGCTAAATTCTGTTTGTGTAAATAGGTTCTCAATAACAATTGCGGGTAACGACTCTGGTAGTATTGAAATCGTCTATCCCTATAGTATGTTGAGATTGATCAGCAGCAAGCTTACTCAGTGGGCTCAAGGTTCCATTAAGAAGGAGTCTTCACAGAGTATCTGGCGGTCCAGCCTAAATGCAGCCGTCGCTGGTGCAACTGTGGAAATGACGGTAGAGCTAGGTCAGATTAATCTCACTTTAAAAGAATTTGAATTGCTCCGAGAAGAAGAGGTCGTAGTTTTCAACAAACCGCCACTTGCTCGAGCAAGTGTAGCTGGGATTCCTGTTTTTGAAGGCAGTATAGGAAGTCAAGGATCACAAATGGCATTACAAGTTGTTAGGTCATTTAAAGCACCTAAATAACGTATGGCCTAATCACAAGATAACTACCTCAACAGCAAAATATAGAGACGAAAATATGGAAAACTCAGAGATTGATGCAACCGGCGAAGGTGCAGCAGAGCAAGACTCGATGAAAACTGATGGCGTAATACTCAAGAACAAACTTGATCCGGAAGTATTACAGAATATTCCTGTCACTATCTCTGTAGAGGTTGGACGAGCTGAATTTAAGATTAGAGACCTAGTTGAGCTTGCGCAGGGAAGTGTTATTCAACTCGATCGTGCCGCAGGAGAACCGCTTGATCTTTTAGTGAACAACACACTTGTTGCTAAAGGAGAAATTGTTGTAATCGGCGATCGATATGGAATTAAGCTAACTAGCGTTGTACCGACTGCCGACCGGCTAAGAAATCTTTGATAAAGAGACCTAAATAATGCCACTTATTACCTTGACCGATTGGTTGTCTATGTTAGGTTCCTTTGCAGTTGTTATTGGACTACTGCTAGCGACGCTTGTACTACTGAAAAAAATGGGACCCAAAGCCAGGTCTGCTGGTTCTGGTAGTATCGATATTGTCTCGGTTCAAAATTTGGGCGGTCGTCAAAAGCTTCTTTTAGTCGCCATTGAAGGTGAACAGGTATTAATTGGCTTATCACCACAAAACATCACCCGCCTTGGTAGTTGGCCGATAGGCCAAGACCCCGATAATGTCGAAGGCGCAAGCAAAGAGGACTCTCCAGCATCGGGAGGGAAAGCGATGTTTAAACAATTTTTTGCTGATGAGCTTACCAAGGGTAGAAGTTAAAAGATGAACACAAAAATAATCTACAGTAATCAAGCACACCCAATGCTTTTCAACTACACGGGCCCCGCGTCACTCCGAAAGCTTAGTGCTTTTTGTCGTTGGGCTTTAGTCATTCTGGCCTTTACTGCGATTCCCTCTTTTGCCCAGAGTGGGCTTCCGATCGTTAATATGATTGACGATGGGGAGGGGGGGACCAAATATAGTCTAACGTTGCAATTATTGGCATTGATGACAGTGTTGACTCTATTACCGTCCCTTTTGATGATGACTACCTCTTTTGTGCGAATCATTATTGTTATGTCACTATTGCGCCAAGCATTGGGTACTGGGCAAACTCCACCGAACCAAGTGCTCGTAGGCATTTCACTTTTTCTAACACTATTTATTATGACGCCGACACTAAACACCGCCTATGAAGAAGCGGTCTCACCTTATCTTGAAGAGCAAATTAGCTTTGAGGCTGCTTTAGTAAAAGTTGAAGCGCCTTTTAGAGAGTTTATGCTCAACCAAACTCGTGAGACTGACATAGCGATGTTTGTGGAAATAGCGCAACATGAAAATTTAAAGAGTCCTGCCGACGTGCCATTTACCACCTTGGTTCCCGCTTTTATTACCTCTGAATTAAAAAGCGCTTTCGCTATAGGCTTCCTAATTTACATCCCTTTTGTGGTGATTGATCTGGTTGTGGCTAGTGTGCTTATGTCAATGGGTATGATGATGTTGTCACCTATGATGATATCGATGCCCTTCAAGCTGATGTTATTTGTTTTGGTTGATGGTTGGTCACTTATCATGGGTTCGTTAACCGCAAGTTTTGCTGTCTCATAGGGAAAAGATAATGGATGTTGCACAGGTAATTGACTTAGGGAAAGAAGCCCTCTGGGTAGCCGTTTTAGTGTCAGCCCCACTTTTGGGCGTAGCGCTCGCGATTGGTCTAATAGTTGGTATTTTTCAGGCGGCCACCTCAATTCAGGAGATGACTCTGAGCTTCATTCCAAAGCTTGCTGTCATGGTTATTGCGCTAGGGGTATTTGGTAGTTGGCAATTGGCGGTTATGGTCGACTTCTTTAGACGTATCTTTGAGCGTATTCCCGCACTGTTTGTGTAATGGAATTACTAGTAGCTGAAATAGTAGATTTTTTTTACAAATTTCTTTGGCCAATGATCCGCATATCCGCATTTTTACTATCCGCACCTTTTTTCTCAATTCGTGCGGTGACCGTGCGAATTAGAGTTCTTTTAGCTGCGACTTTGACGTTAATGATTTATCCCCTGCACGAGTGGCCTCTTCTGGATCCAACCTCTGCGATCGGGCTGCAAGAACTTTTTGCTCAGGTTTTTATAGGTGTGTTAATGGGCTTGTTACTACAAATTATTAATGGCGCCCTAGTTGTGGGAGGCCAAGCTATGTCTGCATCAATGGGACTTAGCATGGCCAATATGGTTGATCCAAGTATGGGTAACGTACCCGTCATCTCTCAGTTCCTTCTAATCTGCTCGACGCTAATATTTATAGGCTTAGGTGGGCATGTTTTGGTTATTGGTCTTGTAGCTGAGAGTTTTGTAATCCTGCCGATCTTAGAGAGTGTGCAGGTTCAAGCGTTGATTACCTTTATGATCGAGTGGAGCGCTATGATTTTCCTGGGCGCAATATTACTCGGCTTACCCATTATGGTCTCTCTATTGTTCATTAATATGGGACTTGGGGTGATCACTCGCGCAGCGCCAGCATTAAATATCTTTGCTGTAGGATTTCCGGCAATGATTATAGCGGGCATGGTATTGCTAGCAATGTCTATGAGCAGTATTGGGTTTCGTATTACCTGGTTATGGCAGCAGGCGTTTGACAAGTTAGGCCAAGCCTTGGGAGTTGCTTAATGGCAGATGATAGTTCTAGTGAAGAACGGACCGAAGAGCCCACCGCGAAACGGCTTGAAAAAGCACGTGAAGATGGGCAGGTCGCTCGATCCCAAGAGCTTTCAGTTGCCGCAATGATGATTGGGATTGCGCTCTTCATGCTAGTATTTGGTGGAGTGTTACTTGATAAGCTGCGCGATATTTTTGCTACCGGCTTTTTGTTCGATCGCAAAGACGTATTTTCTGACAATCTTTTGCCATCTAATTTTGGGCAACATGCTGTCGATAGTATTTTAGTACTCAGCCCAATGTTCATCTTAGCTATTATTATTTCTATTGGCGCGTCTGGCGCGCTGGGCGGATACAATTTTTCGATGAAGGCGCTAGCCCCCAAGGCAAGCAAGATAAACCCCCTGCAGGGATTAAAGCGTATTTTTGGTCTAAAAGCTTTAGTTGATTTAACCAAAGCCTTAACCAAGTTCGTATTAGTTGCTTCGGTTCTTTACTTGGTGGTCATTAGTAAGTTTGACGCTTTGGTTTCACTGGGCTTTATGGGTGTGGAAGCAGCTATGTCAGAGGCTGGAAAAATCATTTCTAGTGGTGCTGTTTGGGTAACATTGACCTTGCTGATTGCAGCGGGTATTGATGTTCCATATCAAATGTACGAACACAACAAAAAATTAAAAATGACCAAGCAAGAAGTTAAAGACGAGTTTAAGGATATTGAAGGAAGACCGGAGATAAAGGCACAAATTCGGCGTAAGCAGCGTGAGATGTCCATGGCATCGATGGTAAGTGCCGTTTCAGAGGCGGACGTTGTGATCGTGAATCCAGAGCATTTTGCTGTCGCGTTAAGCTATGATCCATCGAGCAATGGCGCGCCAACAGTTGTTGCAAAAGGCGTTGACCACCTCGCTCAAACTATCCGTGAAAAAGCAGGCGAAAATGGTGTACCAATTTTTTCTTCGCCAAGTTTAGCAAGAGCACTCTACTTCACTACTGACGTTAACCATAGTGTACCAGAGGCTTTATATTACGCAGTTGCGCAAGTTATTGCCTATGTTTTCAGCCTTAATAGTTTAGATAAAAATGCGTCTGTCGCTAAACAGCCTCAGCCAGAAGTACCTATAGAAATGCGTTACAAAACCGATGGAACGCTTGAAGATTAACTATTCTTGCCTGTTGGAGGGCACAGAACATGACACAAAAACAGACAGAGACGCGATTAGGCTTCAAACAATGGTTAGACGTGGGAGATATTTTTTACACCAAAAGGGACAAATTGAATTTTCTTTCAGCATTGAATGCGGTGGTCAATGAAAAGCTGGGATTGGTAATGGTGAGTAAGACACCCACTCTTCTGAATTATTACTCGAGAATGCTGATTGCACGTCTTCGCAAGGTAACAGGTATTAATGTTGAGGTATTTTTGCCGACGACTACCGATGGCTTACTGAAAAAGTTTAATGACATTCTTGCTGATATGAGCCTAGAGCAAGCAAAGAAACCGCCCGTTGATAATACCTCCTTTAATGTGATGGTCGTCCATGATGCTAATATTGTTGCTCATGAACAGTGGGTACTTTTGACTCGACTGATGGCAGATTTCCCTGGAGTTAATTTGCGCCTAGTGCTGTTCTTAGATGAACATCTTGTGGGAGAGCATGATTCATTAATTAGTCTTCTTGGGAAGGAATTGCATAGATGGTCGGCATCGCCTCCAACATTTGAAGAGGCCCAGGAGCTAATGCAAGTGGGAAAAGAAAACGGCTATTTTTCTGAGGTACAGGCTTTATTAAATAATATTGACATTAAGAAAGTGCCTACTAACAAAACAGCAGAGCATGACGTTAATTCGATAGACGAAGTCACACAAAGATTGCCACTGCAATCAGACGGTCTAATAGCTGAAAACGTTACTCAGGTGCTCCCTGAGGATTCTGATATTAAAAGTAAGAGTCGATCTAAGCGGATAATGACATGGGCGGTACTTTTATCGGGTAGTGCACTTCTTGCGGCCTGGTTCATGGTTCAGGTGTTTGGCCGTGAGATCATCAGCAGTGTTCTCTAGTGTGTATAGAGTCCCTGTGAACGTCGGGTTACCGGGTCCATATAGTAATTCTTCGACTTCCAAGGAAATTTATAATTAAAGTTAGTTCTGTCGCTGTCGATTTCTCAACCAATGACACGGTTAATATGGCATTGGATAATCTTATGAGTAATGAAGAAGATATTGAAAAAAGTGAACTTAACGGAGACATAGATAACTCTGCTACAGATCAATCTCCGGGCCAAGATGCTGCTGTTTTAGAAAAGAGTACGTCTGATGAAGAAGCCGTTACTATAAGTACCACCAGCGAAAAATCTCTTATTAGCGAGGACGCAAGAAAGTTAACAGAGCAGGATCAAATTTGGTTTCGAGGTCTCATTAATACATCCAACCGAGGACTTCAGCGATTTCTTTTGGGAACGATTGCCACATTGGTTGTTAGCGTCGGAATATTTGTGCTGATGTTAGGTGAGGTCTCAACTCGCCTGAGTGACGTGGACACTATGCTTAGTGCGTTAACAACTCGAGCGGTCAAGTTGAACTCAGTGCTAGAGTCCTTCGATGCTTATGACGCAACCTTGGGAGCGTTGGTCGAGTCTCAGGAATCACTCGTTGAGGAACAGCAAGAGTTGTCAGTTGCCATAACGACACTGATTCAAGATGGGCCAGAAGCGACCCAGCAAGCAGTTTCCTTGGTAACCAGCCAACTACTAACTGACTTTGAAGCGGTTAGAGTGCAGGTTGATGGTCAAGCTAGCGGGGTAAAGGGGTTGTCGCAAGACGTTACTAAATTGGGCGCTCAGTTCAAGGTATTTGGAGACAAAGTCAGTAGTTTAAAAGCCCTCAGCACCAGTGTTGAAGCACTTATTACCCTAGAGAAAGCGCAGTATCTGTCGGTTTTAGAGCGACAGGCCAAAATCCAGGAATCTCAAACGGGACAGCAACTTCCCAGAGTACCCAGAGACGCAGACATGATATTTTTCTCGGATAAGGCGTCGAACTAACAAGACAATTGGTGAGGCATTTGCGAATTCTTGAGGCTAGCGCAGATTAGTTCGCAACCGTTTCACTGTTTGGGACAAAATCTGGCTGATGCGCGATTCACTGACATCAAGGATTGCACCTATTTCTTTGAGATTCATTTCCTCTACATAGTAGAGCGAAATGATGTTTCGCTCTCTTTCTGGGAGCTCTGCAATGGCTTCAGAAACAGACTCCATTAGCTGTAGTTTTGAGAGGTTTGCTTCGGGATTATCCGCAGGCGCTGTTGGGATTTCTACATCCTCTGGAAGCTGAGATTCTATTGAGACCGTCTGAAAACGATGTGCATGATTACGCTCTTTTTGGAATGTTTCTATATCCTTACCCATAAACTCTGCAAGCTCAGCCTGAGAAGGCTGACGGCCTAAAGAGCTAGATAAAACCCCTGTAGCTTCGTTGTGTTCACGAACAGTGACCATTGCCGATCGAGGCAAATAAGAAATCTTTCTTACCTGATCAATAATAGCCCCGCGAATACGCGTTTTAGCGAACACTTCAAACTCTACACCTTTGGTAGCATCGAAATTTTTGGTGGCCTCTATTAAGCCAATCGTACCTACTTGAATAAGCTCGTCTAACTCCATGTAGTTCGGTATTCGAGCTCTTAAATGAAGCGCGACACGTTTCACTAACCCTACATGCTTAAGGATGGCCTTATGCTGTGAGCTTTCATTTTGAATATCACCATACATACTGATATCTGACATAAGCTTATCCTTAACCAGCACTTAAATGGCTAGTGGCAAAGCGTTCGACAAAGAACTGCAGGCCGCCGCTAATATCAGTCTTTGCTGGCATTGCTGTTACTATTTTAGCAAGGGACGCGTAATCTATAGTTGATTTGCTCGACGGCGCAAAAGCCAGTAATGGCTTCGATGCTTTTATGGCTCTTAGCACCATTTCATCTTCACGAATGGAATGTAAATAACGGACGTTCTCACCGAGAAAATTATTGATAACAGTGTTAATACTTTGATAGAGACGCTCTCCTTCTTCCTGAGATTCCACACAGTTTGGAATCAAAGAAATATTATCTAGCTGATAATCTTGGATCATGACTTTGATGATCGCATAGGCATCGGCTATTGAGGAGGGCTCATCTTTAAATACAATAAACCGATGCTGACATGCGCACAAAAAAGTCATCACGACATCTGAAAGGCCGGCCGCCAAGTCAACGATTAAGTAATCAATTTCTTGTTCTATTTCTGAAAAAGATTGGATTATGCCTGCAGCCTGAGTTTCATTTAGCGACGCCATATGCTGAATTCCGCTGCCCCCAGGAATTAGTTTTACGCCAAGGGGGCCCGGCACAATGATCTCGCTAAGAGTTTTTTCTCCAGACAACACATGACTAAAGTTATATTTTGTCCTACAGCCTAAAGCTAATTGTGCATTCGCAAGACCCAGATCGGCATCAAAAAGTACAACTTTTTTACCGAATGAGGCCAGTGTCACTGCTAAATTAGCAGACACCGTAGTCTTACCTACGCCGCCTTTACCACTTGCAATACCTATTGTTTGAGTAACGTTTCCCGACATTATGAACAACCCTTATCGTTTTTACTGATCAATAATATGCTAGTGCCATCGCTATTTCTTGACCAGCTATGCATTTTCGTATTTCTGCGAAGGCTAGTCAATTAAAACCCTCTAACCAGCTGCTTAAAACCGTGTGCTGCTAGCGCATAGCCACTGATTAGCTGAGCGGGCTCTAGCGTAGAATTACTCCCTGACGCAATGGACAGTGGAACATCAATATTCATCAGACTATTGGCAACTGACCAAGGATATACGCCGTCTTCTAAGCGTGAGACCATCACTGAAGTCCACGGTTGACTGTTGATATTCATGTATTGATTAGTGAGTACTTGTGACGCATCTGCAGGCAGCAAAAGGTGAACTTTTGCAAGGGGAAGGGCTATCTGAAGTAATGACAGCTGGGTTTCTACATCGCTTCCAGCGGTGTCTATAATAATAAGCTTACGGTCACTAAGCTGTTCAACAAGATGCTTCAACATTTCGGCGGTCCTGGCGCTGAATATACTCACTCCAGCTTGTAGGCCTAAAAGCTGGCTTTGATCCCAGGCACCTATACGCTCGTCATTAAAACTGATGACCGCAACACTCGTACTACCATTGTCGAGTACTTCCTGCCTTGCTAGGCGGGTAGCCATAGTGGACTTTCCTGCTCCGACTGGTCCACTAATGATATGAACGCCAGATAGATTGGAGAGCATGTCAGAGCCGTTTATGGATCTACCAATTGTTTCACTGAGAGTGTCTATTAGTGTTTCTTGATCCCTGTGCCCGGCAATCAGATCTGATAACAAGACGCGCATAGGCAAGGGCATACCGGTAACGTTTAAGCGCTCTATTATCTGCTTGGACTGCTCGCTTATATTGTTAAGCGCATCATTTCTAAGTAGCCGCTGAGAAATACGTACTTCCTCACGGATACTTGCTAGCTCGCTTTTGACTAACTCCAAAAGTTCTCTTGACCGTAAATAGTCAAGCTGATGATTACTCTCCAAAGGTTGGGGATGAGAATCTCTAGATGATATATTTGTTGCCTCGGCCAATGTAATTGGCGTCGAGATTTTTGAAGACTTAAATATTTTGTCCTCCATAACATCACCAAAGGACTGATCTTTTATTGACTTAATGACTTTTACATCCTGTTTTGCTGGATAGTGAAGGTCATCAAGCTCATCATTGGAGGTATCAGCTAAATCCACAGCAACGATAATCTCGGTACGTCCCCGAGATTTATTATTTGAAACGACCAAAGCGTCATCGCCATAGAGGCTCTGAATTTCCTTCATCGCTGAGCGGGTGTCTTTTGCTAGCACTCTTTGTAATTCCATTATTTTTTACCTTATCTTACTGCGTATTTTCAATATCAATAGTGGCGACCACTTTGATCGATTGGTCATCAGGGATTTCACTGTAGGACAGCACAGTTAGGTCACTGAGTCTGTTTCTAATTAATTTGGCTAGCCATGGACGAATAGCTGGAGAAACAACTAACACTGCAGGTTGGCCCTGATTTTCAATTTCTTGGGCATTCTGAGCGAGCGATTTGAAGAGCCCCTCAGCTAACTGAGGCTCTATGACTAACCCTTGATTACCACCATTTTGTTGCAGGATATTGTGCAACATTTGTTCAAGGGTAGGATTTAGAGTCATTACTGGAAGACTATCATCGACATCAATTAATCCTTGAACGATCATGCGACCTAGCTTTGGTCTAACAGCAGCAGTTAATTCATCTGGATTTTTCGTCACACTACTTTCGGACGACAGAACCTCAATAATAGTGCGCATATCACGAACGGAGACTGACTCTTCAAGAATGTTTTGTAATACCTTCGTCACTGTCGCCAAGGGTAGTTTTCCTGGCACTAAGTCTTCGACTAATTTGGGCGATCGAGCGGCCACTTTGTTTAATAGCTGCTGAGTTTCATCATGACTTAACAGCTCTGAAGAATTATCACGTAATAGCGTATTGAGATGCGTAGCAATAGCCGTTGCCGGGTCGACTACGGTATAACCAAGCGTGCGGGCATAGTCTCTTTGAGAGGGCTCGATCCAAATAGCGTCCAGTCCAAAAGCGGGTTCTTTGGTCGTAATCCCGTCTAGAGTGCCCTGAGCCTGGCCTGGATTAATGGCTAACTCACGACCAATTTTAACCTCCCCTTTGCCTCTGACAACACCGTTCATGACGATGTGATAGATGTCAGGATTTAAGTCTAAATCGTCTCTTATGCGGATTGGCTGAATAAGAAAACCGAGTTCAGCCGACAGTTTTTTCCTTACGCCTTTTACCCTCGGTAGCAGCTGCCCACCGGTTTCGGGATTCACTAAGGGGATAAGACCATAGCCAATATCTAGGCCTACCAAATCAACCTGTTCTACATCATCCCAATCTAACTCTTCGTTCAAGGCGTCGCTTTCTACAGAATGCTGTGTGATATCTTGATCAACGTTATCAGCTTGCTCATTTCCAAGTCTCAAAAGGTATACGCCAAGCCCTGAAGAGCCAATGCCGAGTAGTAAGAAAATCATCGTTGGCATTCCTGGTACCAACCCAAGCAGCACCAAAATTGCTCCAGCGACTATTAGAGCCAGCGGGTTTGTTAATTGGCCTTTTGCTTGAGTTGTCATGGTTTCGGATGTAGTCACACGAGTGACCAAAATTGCTGTAGCAAGAGATAGCAACAGCGACGGTATTTGTGCAACCAGGCCATCGCCAATGGTTAGCAGAACATAAATCTTTCCTGCTTCAGAAAAGCTCAGATTATGTTGCGTTAGGCCAACCGCAAGGCCACCAAGAATATTAATAATTAAAATTAGTAACCCTGCTACGGCATCACCACGCACAAATTTAGAGGCACCATCCATTGATCCAAAGAAGTCTGACTCCTGAGAAATTTCTTCGCGACGGAGTTTGGCGGTTTGTTGGTCAATGACTCCGGCATTTAAATCAGCATCAATCGCCATCTGTTTGCCGGGCATGGCATCTAGGGTAAAGCGAGCAATGACCTCCGATACTCTGCCGGCACCTTTGGTGACAACAATAAAATTAATAATCATCAAGATGGCAAAGATGATGAAGCCGACTAAATAGTTGCCATCGATAACAAAGGACCCAAAAGCTTCAATAACCTTGCCGGCAGCATCAGGGCCCTCATGACCATTGACCAGTACCAATCTGGTTGAAGCCACATTGAGACCAAGTCGTAACATGGTTGCTAATAATAGAATCGATGGAAAGGCAGAGAAATCTAATGGTTTAGAGCTGTTGATTGCGATCATGATAATCACTACACCCAGCAAAATATTAAATGTGAACAAAAAATCAAGTAAAAATGCTGGTAATGGAAGTACCAGCATTGAAATAATTAATAGAACCAGAAAAGGAATACCTAACCCAGATAGTTCGATTTTCGACAGATCCTGTCGTATGTTCGACAGCGTGAGATTAGACATTAGTTAAAACCTTATATAAAACAGATGTTTAAAATAAACTTCGGGGTTAAACAACAACAATTTACTGCTTGTTCATTAGGATCAGCAAAACTCGTGCCAACTTCACACTAGAGAATAAAGTACTGAACGGGCACTTAGCCTATCGAGGCGAAATGTTTAGAAAAGGTTCAAGTTTGTTTGGGTACTGTCGATTTGAGGAAAGAACTCTGGGAACGCTGACTAATGCTTCAGGGCCAAGCGATATTCCCACTAGCTACGTAATAGCCACTTATAGAGAGCGATGTGTAATGATTTTGAAAATGTCCCATTTTTTTTCACCACTAACTGTCGCCTGTTTGTTGGCAGTACTGTCATCCAGTTGCACGAGTGTGTCAGATAACTATGCTGAAGCTATTATTAACGAAGTAGTAGATCGAAACGAAAGCATCGTGGCTACTGGGTATGCGGTGATTAGTATTCAGAAATCATCAAACCCTGCACAGCAAAGAATCCTTTCAATTCGTGCATCTAAGTTAGATGCTTACAGGACGTTATTAGAGCAGGTTTATGGACAGTACCTGGATGCCAACACTACGATTGCCGAGCTTATTGTAAAAAATGATACCTTCAAAGCGCGCGTGCAAGGCGTTATTTATGATGCCCGATTAGTGAGCATAAGCCCCGTGGGGAATGATACCTATGAGACGACGTTGTCGCTGGATAAATCAGTTGTTGATGATTTACGAAAGCTGTACTTAAAAAGTATGTCTCGGCAGACAATGTCATCTAGAGCCACAGCTCGTCCAGCCGCGACTTAGTTAGCACTATGAAACGTGATCCTTTTAATACAGGCAACACTCAGATTATGGCGAGATTGTTTGGCAGCAACACAGAAAAACTGCTCGTTTTATTTGTGGCTTTATTTCTGTCGGTGCCTTTGTTCGCCAATGCTCGAGAGTCAGGTGCAGAGTATAAATTAGAGTCGATTAAGCAAGCTCTGGTTGATCTTGCCATGCAAAAAGATATTAGGCTGGGTAGTTCTGCTTATTTGGATAATCAAGGAGTACTTCATGAGACAGCGTTGATGTCAACGCAGACTGAGGTACGCGGAGTGCGCGTTATTGAATATCTTGAGGACGCAGGAGTACCCGGGGCTACCTTACAATTTACGACGATGCGCTCACGGTCTTGTCTTGGATCGCAAAGTGGATTGCGTCGTCAGGCGACGATCCGAGCGCTCAATAATACCGAAGCAAGGATTAATGACGTATTGGTGGGGGACCATTCGGTTGGAGAGTTAAGCGTATTACTTAAAGAGCAGCTTTACGATGCTACCGCGATTTCAGCACAATGGTCTATAACCGATGAGGTCGATTTTTCATCAGATTACATGAGGTATCTAACCTCAAGTGCCGTCAATCATGTCCCCTATTCATTTCACATTGATCTACGAAGAGTGTCCTCAGACCGCGCATTGCTGGCAGATGAAAAAGCTCTATTATTGAGAGGGATGTCCCAGCTTCCGGGAGCCGTGCAATGGGCACCAGAAGCGCAGAGACCTTGGCCAGCGGTAAAACTTGAGTATCAGCTGACACTCGTTGAAAAATCGACTAATCGTCAATTGTGGCAGGGGCACAGAGACCTTATATATCCAAAAGCTAGCCGTGGTTACAGAAAAGATCCCTATCCTGAGCAACTGATCGCCCAAGCTAAAAAAATCACAGAGATTTTCATGCGCCAGATTAACACCGCTATGGAGTGCCACTCTGACCATTATCCTTTAGCAGCCTTATCTGGAGATGCCCAGCGAAGAACAATTAATGCTGGAGCGATCGCTGGGTTACGCATAGGTGACCAGTTTTTGATTAGCCCATCTGCAGATATATTACAGCAATCGATGAGTCTCGCAGGAATGGCAACATTGGGGTTAGCGCGGGTCGAATCCGTCTCTGCACATAGCGCAACACTCGTCAATATTGCTGGCCCTCAGTGGGTAATGCAGCCCAATAATGATGCAGGTTTTGCTATTTATTTTTGAACAGCTACTAAGACTACGTTATGGTCGTTTAAGCGTCCAAGGAGATGAAAATGAGCTTCATAGCAACTAAAGTTAGAGCGTGTTCTAGTGCTCTGCGGTTCAGCCTATTTTTTTTCATAGTGAGCGTAGCTATTATTTCTAGCAAGACTACTGCAGACATCATTGATGCTGAAAAAGCCTTGGCAACGCTGCTTGGAATACCTCAGGCTAAAGCGGTACTACCTAAGGAAAAAATCACCAGTCGAATCGATTTAGCTCAGATTGATAAAGATATAGCCGAGAGTATTCAGGCGCGACAAGCAGAGTCTCATACAACGAAGTTCGGAGAGACTTTGGACGGGATTATAGTCAAGTACTTGTCTGACACGCCGATTAAGAGATCTATTCAACGTCAAGCGGTAGTGCTGGCTAATAAGCACGCGTTTAGACGCAATAACCCCCACTGGATGTACTCTGGTAGAATAATAAAGTTGCCCAAAATTGAGGACTACAGGCGAGCTATTTTCAAAAATTCCGCCCAAGGAGTTAATCAGGAATTAGCCGACAGTGACGTAAAAGAAGACTGGATATACTACCCCTAATTGGCACTCCCTCAATAACAGTCGTGTAAGAAGACTCTTACACAATGTAAGGAATAAACGTGCTAGGCCCCGAACAGCTTAACATCGCATCACGGCCACTGGCTCCTCTCTCTGAGGGCTTTACCAATTTATATGTTTCCGAAAAAGTCGCTAAACATATTGGTCTTAAAGATAATCAAATTATACGTGGCGTAGTGGTAGGTAGAGAGGGCTTATTAAAGGTTGTTATCAATAACCAAGTGTTAGATTTGTTGGTAACCAGAGGCCTTAAAGTTGGGGATAGTATTGACTTTAGAGTCGAGAGAGGCGTCGACGGGAAACTCTTGAGGCCGCTAGGACTATTACCTCTTGAAACAGGGGCGGCAGCTATTCCAGCTGCTGCAATCGAAAGCGGTGCAGCATCAAGATTACTCAGCTTATTATACCGACCTAAACAATCCTCATTACAGGCGCAGCTTCTAAAGCCCGAAAATCTGATAGGACTACTTAACCAGCATATCATTAGTCCAATTAATAAAACCGCGCTAGACGTTTTAGGTAGTATCAGTAACCTTTCGCCTCAACTGATTCGCAGTGCTTTGCTAAACTCGGGACTTTTTGCGGAGTACTTCTTAGCGAACAAGCTACCCGTCCGGCAAGATATTAAGCAAATTATACGAAGTTTAGCGGCAGAGAAAACCATCAGCGAATCTGCTAAATTGACATTAGAAAATACTGCTGATGAAATTGAAAGCTATCAACTAACCAGTATACAGGCTCAGAATAACCGTGAAGTTTACTATCAGTTCTTTCTACCCTTTAGTGACGAAAATCCAGTAAATATCGAGTTTGAACGCGGGCCTTTAGTCACCAAAGGTGCGGCTCCAGATTGGGTTATTAATTTACACCTAGAATCAGAGGCGATAGGTCAAATATGGTTAAAAACTACCATTAGGCCTGAGGCAAAAATAGAAATGATTGTATGGGCAGAGCGGATGGAAACGGCACAAATTATAAAGGGCGGTATAGTCCAGTTGACAGAAAATCTTGCGCATTTTGATTTACAACTGGCTAAACTAAATGTTCTTAACATGTCTCGCCCAAATATTGATACAGCCCTTTCAAGCCCTGGTCAGGTACTGGATGTTAGAACATGAGAAAGCAGTCATTCAGGAAAGCAATAGCCTTGGAGTATGGATCGCGGGCGGCACCAGTAATAACCGTCAATGAGTCTGGCGCCAATGCCGAAGCGATTATTGCAGAGGCAAAACGGCAGGGCGTGTATATTGCAGAGGATGCTCAGCTAGTAGAGCTACTTGGACAGTTAGAGCTGAATGAAGAGATTCCGGATAATCTTTACACCGCAGTAGCCGTTATTCTCTCGTGGGTGTACTGGTTAAAAGGAATTCAACCTACTGACCAAAATAACTAATACACCAGCCTCATTTACGCATCACCCATATTCTGGCGAGATCTGCTGGAGCGAATTTTCCCCAAACGGTCATAGACATCCACAGAAGCAGTGGCGCTTGGGGATTGAATTGTTTTTAACGCGCTACGAATTGATTCTAACTTTCGGGTTATAAAAATTTCGTTACGATGGTGCAAAATTTTACATTCATCTAACAGGTTAAGAACCTTATCTAGAGTCGCTAAATTTTCTTGTAGTGTAGTTTCTGCGATAGGGCTCGCTTCCTGTGGCGGATTCAGGTCCTGCTTGGCTAAAAAGGATAGAATATCTATCTTGCTAGGTTGTAAGCTTTCAAAGCGATTAAGATCTTTCACTTTTAGAGCCTCAAACTCATTTTCAAGAACCTCTTTTAACGCCAATGCTTTGGTTAGAGATATTGCTAAAAGATTATGATTCATTGTTGAGACTCTATTTTTGAAACGCAAAAATACCTACTAACAGCAAGTTAGGAAGTGAGATCTAAAAGTGTGCCGCCCTTTACTTTATGAGAAAGATTTTACTCTCCGCCAATCATTCCTTCCAAGGCAATAAACTTTTCAGCAACCTTCTGAGCATCTACCGGATAGCGCCCTTCACTAATTGCAGCCTTTAATTCCGCGACTTTAGCCCCATCAAACTTGGCCTCTGAGAGTGCATTCTCAGAGGCGGCGCTGAGGATAAACTGGTCCTTATTTAAGCCTGTATTCTCAGATGCTGATGGCGTCTGATTGACACCGGGAGTAAAGCCCTCTGCTTTCAGTGGTAATGGAATGACGGTTTTTCCAACTTGACCGATAGGATCGTTCATTGTTATTTCCTTTTCAACATTTTTTCTGCTCATCCATAGCAATCGGCAGAAGTTTAAAGACCTTTAATAAATAATTAAATAAATTTTATTTAATCCCACTAGCTTCACCTGGACCTGAAACGATGGCTCTCACTTTTTTGTTTGAGTCAGGGTTCAGCAATGTTATTTGCTGATTGAGTTTGCCATTCTCCATAGCGATCATCGGCATACTAATTCTCAACGCACCGTTACCCACAATAAGAGTAACGCTATCACCCTTTTCAATCATTGCGGCTAGCTTTAAATCAGAAGCACGGATGAATTGCCCCGGACGCACAGTCCTAAGAGCTTCCATCTGAGTAATACCCAATGGCGAGAGGATTACATCACTGGGCACATCACCATAGTAGTCGCCCAGCGCGGCATTCGCTGAGGAAACTTTTTGCCCACGAAGAATAGTATTTTTGGCTACCATTATGGACTGCTTGATGTGTATATCATTTTTACTCAAGATCGTACCTTCGCGCAAATCATTCGCGGCGGTTGCCTTTTTTAATAGACGACTAGGAAATAGGTTTGCTGCTGTGGCTAGATGTTTAGATCGTTCTATTTCTACCACATTACTAAGACCAATCATTTCGCCGCTAAGCACATCCCTTAAAAGTTTATATACCGTGACATTATCGACCAAATATTGGCTCAAAACGGGTTGACCGCGGCGCACTGACTTGGCTAAACTTTTCCCGGCAAGGGCCGATAAATCGTTGATGATGCCTTTCACTGAAGGAGACACTTTAGCGGGTATAACGTCCTTTTCAGACAGTATTACTCCTGCATTCATGTCACCGATAAATACCCAGCCACTTTGCTTTTTAGTTAACGTGACACCGATAAAAACCTGCCAGTTAGATTCCTCACAGGCTACTCGAATAGTTTTCTGACTACTACGATAAGCAAAGCTAATGCCAAAGGGCAAAGAGCATTCAGGAACCTTAAGGCGTCTGTCCATTGCCTTGATGCTAACTTGCTCAACAGTCACTCCAGTCTCGCTTGCAACCCATTGTTGAGCCTGAGTAATTAGACGCTGTTTATTGATAGGCACGACGCTGCCACTTGCTTGGTTACATCCAAAAAGCACAAAAATTATCAAAAGAATTAGTTTACCCATAGCCCAGTATGGCCAATTTAATAGGGTGACGCAATACCGACACTCCGGCAAAAAAGCGGCAACTATCTGCCGTATAAGCGGCAACTGTCAGTAAGGAATATTTTAAATTAATTTTTAACTAACTGATTTATAGTGGTTTTAACTAGAAATTTGTAAGAAATAACAAACTTGGCACTGTGTTTGCATTATCCAAGAGCGGTCACCCTTTTCGCCGGCTTTTAGGGGATCGTCAGTTCACATAAATACTTTAATGGATGGGTGATAGAAATGTTTGATTCGGTGTTTGGTATCCACGAGCGAGCTCTTGAGTTGCGTAGTCAGCGCATGGAGCTTCTTTCTCGCAACATCGCTAATGCTGACACCCCAAACTTTAAGGCTAGAGATCTTGATTTCAGCAAAGTCTTAAGCGAAACCAAAAATAGTCAGCTAATACAGGCAACGCATGCTGGCCATATTGGCGGCTCAGGATTGAGCAGAACAGCAGACATTGTTTACACCATTCCTTTTAATAGCTCAGTGGATGGCAATACGGTAGAGCTGAGCGTTGAGCAAGCCAAGTATGGAAAGGCGGCGGCTGAATACCAAACCACTTTGAGATTTCTCGAGGGTGGAATGAGCGCAGTGCGAAAAGCGCTGAGAGGAGATTAAATAACATGTCTATTAATAATATTTTCGGTATCGCCGGTTCTGCTTTAAACGCACAGATGGTGCGAATGAACGCCACCGCGTCTAACCTAGCCAATGCAGATACAGTGGCCAGTAGTGCAGAGGAGGCTTTTAGGGCAAAACGGCCAGTTTTTCAGGCATTACTTTCTGAGCAACAGACTAACCAAGGCAGCCAATATGTTGGTGGCGTAAAAGTAGCCGCATTACTCGAAGATCAGACAGCTCCGGGTCAAATTTATGACCCTTCAAACCCCAAAGCTGATGACAACGGCATCATTTATCTGTCGAACGTTAATGAAGTTAGCGAAATGGTAGACATGATGGCTTCAGCCAGAAGTTACCAAAATAATGTAGAAGTTATTAACACTGCGCGTGAACTAATGATGCGCACGCTTGACTTAACGAAAGTCTAAGGATAATTATTATGCTAGATGCAATTTCTGGTCCTTTTTTAACGCCCGAGCAACAAGCGCAGCAAGATTTTGCTGCAGGGACTAACGGTGATGATCTTGGCCAAGACACGTTTTTGACCTTATTGACTACCCAGTTGACCAATCAAAACCCTCTTGAACCAATGGATAACCAAGAGTTTGTCGCTCAATTAGCACAATTTTCTTCGGTTGAGGGCATTAAGGGCATGCAAGGTTCCTTAGAGTTGATGGCTGCAGATAACGCCGCCAATGCACGACAAGATCAAATGCTCGCGGGCGCCAATGTGGTCGGCAAAATTGCACAAGTTGCAGAGTTCAAAGGCGGTGAAGGGTATCCCGTCACAGGTCTTGTTAATCTTGATATTGATGCTGATGCGGTGACTGTTGAAGTTCGAGATGTCAGTACTGGCGAGTTAGTTAAAAGCTTTCCCATCGCTATGGAAGGATTGAACGGCATTCCCGCAGGTATGAACTTCTTTTCTTGGGACGGAAGCATGTCAGACGGTTATCCAGCGCCTGCAGGTAACTATTATATGAAAGCCACCGCAATTCGAGATGGTGTCCCGGCACTCACGGCGGTGAGCGCGGTAGAAAAAATTCTGGGTGCCACGTGGGACCCATTGGTAAACGAAGTCTCCCTGGAGCTGGCTAGCGGAAGCAGTGAGCCACTATCCTCGGTTGAGGCATTCCTTGACCCAGATATTTTTGGATTTTCGCAAAGTAGTAACACAGACGGTAGTAACACTTAAACAGCAGGCTTTCTGAATGACGCCAAGTGGTGATCTCAAAGAATGGTCGATTAACGAAAGTTAGAAAAAAATTTAATACTTTAAAGGAAATATAATTATGTCATTTTATACAGCACTTACTGGTCTTAATGCCGCATCCACAGATTTGTCTGTGACCTCAAATAACATTGCCAATGCTAATACCACAAGCTTTAAGCGCTCTGACGCAAACTTTAGTGATATTTTCGCTAGCTCAGCGTTACTAAACCCCTCTACCGTACAAGGTGGCGGTGTTGCATTAACAAGTATAGAGCAAGAGTTTACTCAGGGTAATCTAGAATTATCAGCCAGTGCGCTGGACATTGCGATTACGGGTGATGGATTTTTCCCGCTGGCCAGCAGAGATGGCAGTGAGCTTTATTCACGAAAAGGCGTGTTCAGTTTGAGCGAGACCGGTCAAGTAGTTAATACCGAGGGACATACGCTACAGGTACACCCAACAGGAACAACTGGCGCGAGTAATTTTAATCAAGCGATGATTCCGTTAACGGTACCTCGAGTGCTGGCAGCTACTCCAACCACAGCGCTTACGATAGATATCCAATTGCCAGATAACACTCAAGTGGTTGGTGGTGCTGTATATGACTTTGCTGCACCCACCGCGGCGATTACTGGATCCTTAGTGGTCACTGATGGAACTACAACAGTGACTGTTCCTTCTGACACATATGGCAGTCTAGCAGAGCAATTGGCTGCAATAAAAACTAGCGCTGATTACGCAGACTTACTATTTACTGTGGATTTAAACGCTACCGGAACAGGTATTGAATTTAATTATAAAGAGCCCGGTGTTATTGCTAATGCACCCACCATAAGCCAAAACGCGGGTACCTCTACCATTACTTCAACCAACCCCACCGTTGGCGCACTAGTAGCAATAGACCCTAGTGTTCCTTCATCATTTAATGAATCTCAGGCTATTTCATTCTACGATGATGCTGGTGAAGTATTCACAGCGACAGTGTTCTATCAAAAAATAGGTAATGACGTTGTTAGCGGTGGTAATACTCAGGATAAGTGGAAAGCAGCTGTTTATATCAATGGCGATTTAGCAAAAATTGATGGTGACAATGTCGTCGGTGCAACAGACACACTTGCCTTTAATTTTGATAGCACAAGCGGCGACTTAACCGACCTCATTGGTAATACTACTTTAATGCCATCCACTATTAATGGTCGCAGTAATCCCATTGTAATTAGTCTCGGTGCGCTGATGCATACGAAAGATTTCGAGATTGTTACTCAGACCCAAAATGGTCTGCCACAGGGTGATTTAGTAGATATTAATATTGGCAACGACGGATTAGTCGTAGCTACTTATTCTAACGGTGAGCAGAATAGCGCTGGGCGTATTAATCTGGCTAATTTTACCTCCGCACAGGGTCTTCGTCAGCAAGGAAGTACCACTTACACCACTACCGGTGAATCTGGAAAACTCAGTTTCGGAGAGCCGGGCAGCAATGGTTATGGTGTTTTGACAGGCGGTGCCAAAGAGCGCTCTAACGTTGACTTGACCGAAGAATTGGTCAACTTGATAGCTGCTCAGCGGAACTTCCAGTCTAATGCTAAGGCCTTGGAAACGAGTTCTGCCTTGACCCAAACTATGCTTAATATCCGCGGATAAACTGGCGTAAAGGGAGTCTGATATGGACAGATTAGCATTTATTTCTTTGGCTGGAATTACCAGCCAGGCAGAAATCCGCGCTCAGATTACTAACGGTTTGGCCAATGTGTCGACCGTTGGATTTAAAGAGAGCTTGGCCTCAGTGGACGAAACCTTGGAGACTAATGGTCTTGGTTTTAATACTCGAGTGGCTCCCTCTAGTCCGTCTCAGGAGTTCATAAGTTTGGCTCCCGGCACAATCAACAGTACTGGCCGCGCCATGGATATAGCCATGACAGGTAATACAGTGCTTGGCGTACAGGCCGACAATGGAGATATTGGGTTTACACGACGCGGTGATTTGCGTGTGACGGCTAACGGTGTAGTAGAAAACGCAGCGGGTCACTTAGTGTTGGGAGAAACAGGACCCATTAATGTTCCCCCGGGCCATATTGTATCGATTAGCCCGGATGGCACCGTGTTTGGTTCACTGCCAACAGAGCCAGATGTACCTGCTCTCAACCTGGGTCAATTAATGTTACGCGATGCAACCGAAATGCCTTTGATTAGAAGGGCAGATGCACTTTTTGAACCCTTTAATGAACAGTTTCGTGGTCGCGACTTTCCGACTGGACCACAGCCTGCGGCGCTAACCAGTGGCACACTTGAGGGAAGTAACGTGAATCCTATCGAGGCGATGGTCAAAATGATGGACTTCAGTCGTTCCTATGAGGCGAAGATCAAACTAATTTCAGAGATCAAATCAATTGATGAGAATGGCGCGTCAATGATGAGACTACCAAAGTAAACAGCAACAGAGAATAAAGAAAAGGGATAGATAATATGGACGCATCACTTTGGATTGCAAAAACCGGTTTAACCGCGCAGCAGACTCGTATGCAGGTTATTTCTAACAACCTAGCAAACGTCAACACGACCGGATTCAAGAAAGATCGAGCAGTATTTGAAGATCTTCTATACCAAAATATTGTACCCGCTGGCGGGCAGACTGATGCGCAGTCACAAACGCCCACAGGCCTGATGCTGGGTACAGGAACACGCGTACTTGCCACTGAGAAACTGCATGGGCAAGGAAATATAATCACTACCGAGAACGCCCTAGATGTTGCAATTACAGGCGAAGGTTATCTGTCGGTTCAGCAGGCAGATGGCACCATTGCCTACACCAGAGACGGATCTTTAAAGCTATCAGCTGAAGGACAACTGGTCACCGCAGGTGGCGAAGCGTTGCTGCCAGCAATTAATATTCCTCAGAATGCATCAAGTATCACTATTGGCCGTGACGGCACGGTGACTGCAGAGCTTGCAAATGGCGGGGGTGCTGCTCAGGTTGGTCAAATCCAATTGTCACTGTTTGTCAATAACTCCGGTCTTAAACCCGTAGGCCGTAATTTATTGACAGCCACAGAAGCCAGTGGTGTGGCGATTGTTGCTATCCCTGGTGAGAATGCTGCGGGTATGTTGATGCAGGGTTCTTTAGAGGCATCTAACGTCAATGTTGTTGAAGAGATGGTCAACATGATCGAGACGCAGCGTGCTTATGAAGTAAATTCAAAAGCTATTGCGGCGGCTGATGGCATGTTGCGCTTCCTTAATAACAATCTATAGAGACATGTTATGAGTATTTTTAGATATTTTTTAATAGCCACAGTTTTTAGTGTTATGGCGGGATGCGTTGGGCAACCAACACTTATGCCAACCGCTGAATTCTCGCCGATGCAACCGATCCCTGAGCAGAAGCCTATTCAAGTGACAGGGTCTATTTTTGCTAATGGCCGCGATCTTTTTGGTGATTTGCGGACTTATCAGCCTTCTGATATTCAGGTCGGCGACCTAATTACCGTGTTGCTCAATGAGACCACACAGGCTTCTCGCACCTCGGGGTTGTCCACCAGTCGCAAGTCAGTGAACGACGCTATTGGTCTCAACCAAACAAACTCTATCGTTGGTAAGCTCGGGTTTGGGCAAGGTTTTTTTGAGGGTATCAAAACAGACGGTTCCAATATTACTAGTGATGGCGCCGGAACTGCAGGGCAAGCTGCAAGTTTAACCGGTTCAATTTCTGCCATGGTGGTCGAGGTTTTGGCTAATGGTAATTTGGTTATTGTTGGCGAGAAACAGCTGGCGCTAACTGAAGGTAGTGAGTTTATTCAGGTCAAAGGCATTATTCGGCCAGCAGACATTCAGCCAGACAACACGGTCTTGTCACAGCGGATTGCACACGCACAAATTTCGTATCGCGGTACTGGTGAGCTTGCCAGTGCCTCCAAATCTGCCTGGGGCACCGGGCTTTTATACAAGTTCTGGCCATTTTAAACGTCCAGCAAACAGAGGTTAATGAGCAATGTCTATTTGGAAACTAGCAGTGATCACTGCCACCTTATTGGTTGGCTCACTCGCCGCTGCAGATCGAATCAAAGATTTGACTGAGGTAGCTGGAGTGCGCACCAATAAGTTAATAGGCTTTGGATTAGTCGTCGGTTTACAGGGCACCGGTGATGGAAAGGATCTGCCAATTACAGCCCAGGCACTTAAGACCACATTGTCAGGCCTTGGCGTTAGCGTTGACGGACCTGTTAGTGACTTTGATCTGGGTGATCAGATGGCCTCTTTGGCAGCACAAAATGCCAAGAAAGAACTCAAACTTGAGAATGTGGCGTCAGTTATGGTGACCGCTGAACTGCCCCCATTTGCTAAGCCAGGCCAGAGTATTGATATCAATGTGTCTGCCATTGGTGTTGCAGAATCTTTGCGCGGTGGCACATTAATTTTAACCCAGTTACGAGGTGTTGATGGCGAGACCTATGCTTTGGCGCAGGGTGCACTTAGTATCACCGGCATTAGCTCTTCAGCAGCCGGTAGCAGCGTACAAATTGGTGTTCCTACTGCCGGTCGAATTCCAAATGGTGCTTCCGTAGAACGCAGAGTACCTACTCCTTTTGATACCGCAGATCATATTGTTTTAAATATTCGAGAAGGAGATTTTTCAACGGCATATGCCGTGACTACTGCTGTCAATAAGTCATTTGGCGCGGGTACCGCACGGGCGCTTGATGGTGTCTCAGTGGCCATCAAGGCGCCTGCTGATTCATCCCAAAGAGTCGCATTTTTAAGTATGATCGAAAACCTGGATGTGATTCCTGGCGAGGCACCTGCACGAGTGGTTATTAACTCAAGGACCGGCACCGCGGTCATTAACCGCAACGTCAAAGTGACTGCGGTTGCGGTTACCCATGGCACCATCTCAGTACGCATTTCTGCAACAAACGAAGTTAGTCAACCGCAGCCTTTTGGCGGCGGTGAAACCACCGTTGTTCAAAATGCGGATATCGAAGTTACTGAAGGCAACAATCCAATGTTTTTGTTTCAGCCGGGAGTCGATCTCCGTGAAATCGTCGACGCTGTAAACCAGGTTGGCGCCTCACCGTCCTCACTCATTGCCATTTTAGAAGCCCTGAAAAGCTCGGGAAGTCTGCGCGCTGAATTGGTGGTGATCTAGATGCAAGATATTAGCGCGATGACTAAGAGTCATTTGGACTTTGCTGGACTCAGCGATTTAAAAGTTAGAGCGAAGCAAGATCAAGCTGGTTCTGCTCAAGAGGTAGGTCGCCAATTTGAGGCGATGTTTGTCAATATGGTTTTTAAATCTGTTCGAGAAGCCAATGTACCAATGAAAAGCGATTTAATGAGCTCTGCTAGCTTGGATACCTTTGAGCAAATGTATCACCAAGAGCTATCCCAAGTGATGGCTCAAAAAGGTCTGTTTGGACTGGGAGATTGGCTTGCGGAACAAGTTAATGGCCAGCCTCAGAGCGGGAAAGCGGTAAAAGCGTATGATCAAATGTTGGTACTTGAACAGCAAAAGGACCGATTGCCAACGTCAGGTACAGCGACGTTAAACGGTGGAGATCAATAGCATGGCCGACTTACTGACCATTGGTGCCCAAGCCACGCAGCTATATAAGACGGCTCTGACTACGGTGAGCAATAATATTGCTAACCTCAATACTGAAGGCTACAGCCGTCAATCATTAGATATTTCCGCAAACCCGCCCATTAAGATAGGTGGTACTTATTTGGGTTCAGGGAGCACCTTGAATCAGGTGACTCGGGCTTACAACGGCTTTGCTGAGGCCAATCTTCGTGATGCCGGTAGCGAGCTTATGAATCAGCAACCCGTTATTGATTATGGTAACCGCATTATTGATATTTTTGGCTCCTCCACCTCGGGACTTACAAGCTCGCTGGATAGGTTTTATACGGCTTCGGCAATATTGGGAACGGATCCGGCTTCGCAGCCGCTCCGAAATATCTTTCTAACTGAGGCTGAGGGTCTAGCGAGTAATTTCCGAGCACTCTCAGGCCAGCTCGCTGACATTAATATTGAGAGTCAAACAGACATAAATTTACAGATATCTAAACTCAACAGCCTTACCCAGCAGCTGTTTGTCGTCAACGAACAGCTCGACAGAAAGATCTCTCTTGATCAACAGCCGCCGGCGTTACTTGATCAGCGTGACAATTTACTGAGAGACCTGTCTGAAGTAGTTAAAATCGACGTGAAAGAGCGGGCCTCAGGCGGTGTCGACGTGCGCCTTGATGGAGCCGCCGGCACGATTGTGGTCAATCAGCGGATCAGTACTACATTTAGTGCTAGCTTTTCAGCAACCGATCCTGGGGGGACAAACATTTTTGCCAGCACCTACAGTACGGCCACCGACACGTCATCGGTAACGGGTGGTTTTCTGGGTGGGCTGATCAACTTTCGTAGCCAAATATTAGCGCCTGCGATTGTTGATTTGGACAATCTTGCAGTTACTGTCAATACTGAAATCAATGCTATTCAAACCACAGGGGTTGATCTAAACGGCCAAAGGGGTACCGCTCTGTTCGCCGTAGATCCGGATATCGGTGGTGCAGCGGGATTTAAGATTATTCAAACTGATCCAAGTAAGATAACCACAGCGGGGCTTCTGAGAATTACCCCGACAACAGCGAATACCGGCACAGCGACTATGGACTATGCCGCGGTACCTGTGGGAGCGGCGACACCTGCGGTTACTTTAACGTTTAATAGTACAACGACCAGCTTTTCTGACGGCAATGGGGGAAGCTACGCACTAGGCCTCAATGGTCAATTTGACTATGGAGGAATCTCTTTTACCGTTGCTGGAGACCCTGCCAATGGGGATAGCTTTGTCATTGGATTGAACACCAATAGCACCGGCGACAATCGTAATATACAACTGATGACACAACTGCAGAATAAAAGTGTCATGGCCAATGGTAACTCTATTGGTGCGAGCTATGCCGCTATTGTGAGTGGTGCCGGTAATCGAGTCAGTTTAGCATTGGTGTCACAGGATGCTCTACAAGCTATTTATGACCAAGCCAGCGAGACTAAAGCATCGGTGTCTGGAGTGAGTCTTGACGAGGAGGCTGCAGATTTAATACGGTTTCAGCAAGCATTTCAGGCCTCCGCTCAGATTATACAAACAGCGTCCAAATTATTTGACTCCATTTTGGCGGTTAGGTAAGTATCACAGTTGGTGGCGAAGATTACAGGTAAATACGTTCTTGCCATAAAGCTTCTAAGTGTTGTGTCGATTTCCCAAAGGTAGGCCTAAAAAGGATTCTCAGTATGCGTATCTCCAATCAACAATTATTTGATCAGTCGGTGACACAAATGAACCGTCAGCAGTCTAGTGTTGCTGAGTTGCAGCTAAAAATTGGCGAGGGCAAGCAACTTGTAAGGCCAAGTGATAATCCGGATAAAGCAATGGTCATTCAGCGCTTAAACAGCGCGATACAAACACAAACAGTCTTCGAATCTACCCTTAACTCAGTCGATAACCGGCTTCAGCTTGAGGAGTCTAGTCTCAACACGGCCAATGACATTATGCTCCGACTAAGAGAGATCGCAGTACAAGGTGCCAATGGTACATTATCGGTTACTGATCGCAGCCTTTTAGCCACAGAAGTCAGTAGCTTGCGAGACTCATTATTTAGTCTTGCTAATACCCAAGACGCTAACAATAACTATATTTTTGCGGGATCTTCCAGCGGCTCCCCAGCCTTTATAGAGGTGGCCGGTAGTATCAGTTACGCAGGTGATAGCGTGCGGATGACTATTGATATTTCAGATCATCGTGAGTTACTAATAAACCGTCCTGGAGATCAGGTGTTTGGTAGCGTGCACCGACCGGGATCACCGTCAACGGAGGTGGGCTTTTTTGAGAGTATTGATAATTTCATTGTTGCCCTAAAGACCAATGATACTGTAGCGGTGGGTCAGGGGCTTTCGGATATTAATGGGCTCACCGACATTACAATTAATGCGTTAGCAGACCTAGGCTCTAGACAAAATGTGGTAGATACCCAGCGTGATATTGTTCTAGATACCAAACTTCGCTACCAACAGTTGCTTGCTAGCGAGGAAGATTTGGACTATGCCTCTGCCATAACCGAGCTTTCCGCTCAAATGATGTCATTGGAGGCTGCCCAAGCTAGTTTTGCTAAAATTTCTCAGCTAAGTCTCTTTAACTATATAAGATAGGTCTCTTAGGACAACATTATGGAAACGGTAACCTCAACGGCCAGCATTGGTTCATCAATTCTAACCAGCTTGAGCAGTGGCTCAGGTATTGACTCTGCCGCACTTGCTCAAAATCTCACTAATGCACAAAAAGCACCCCAGGAAGCTTTAATTCAGGGCAACATTAATGAAACTACCGCAGAGATCTCGGGCTACGGGCTAATTTCTTACCAGCTAGCTATTTTAGAGAGTAGCTTTAACGCCATTAATGATGCTGATGAAGTAACCAGTGGTAGCGGCACCAGCTCTGATATGGCTAAGGTAAGTTTCAACCTGATCAACGGTGCCGCCAGCACTGGCAGCTATGGTATAAAAGTTGATCAACTGGCGCAAAACCAGAGCGTCATGTCTAATCAATACAGCGGGGCAAAAGCCTTAATCAATAACGGTGTGGCGTTTGATATTCAATTGTCGGTGGGCACAACTGTTCTTGGCACTTTCCACGAGAAATTAACTGGTTCGACGCTTCGATCTGCTCTGGCTACCGATAACAGTATTACGGTTACCGATGGCAATAACAACTCGGTTACAGTAACTCAAGCAGAGATCAATGCAGTGTCCGGAACTACAGCGGGCAACGAAACCCGCGCTGATTATGTCACGGCTCTTAAAGCTAAAATAGCTGCATCGAGTAGTTTTAATTTCTCAGTGCGTAAAGGATCTGGTGGTATTATCTACACACAAACAGCGGCGGGTACTGGCAAAATAGTATCGGCCACTAATCCTATAACAGTAGGAGTTCCCTCTGTGACACCGAAAGCGGGCGTCGCCGCCATCTATTCTTTTGATACGGTCACTGCGGCGCAAACTACTTTACTCACGGTTAGTGATGGCGCTACTACTGTGTCTGTGGAAAGCGCCAGCTACTCGAGCGTAGCCGGTCAGGTAGCGGCCCTTCAGTCTGCATTAGGGTATGACGATTTGCTATTTACGGTAGCAGAAAACGCGGGCAGTATAGAATTCACTTATAAAACCATGGGCGCGGTGACTACTGCACCAACCTTAACCACCACTGGAATTCAGGCGCGGAATAACCCCACGGTGGGTGTTAACGCAGTCAATTCACCCATTGTGACCACCGTTCAAATTACTGCAGGCGCAGACACCCCCGAGGGTATTGTTACAGCTATTAATGCAGCTCAAACTGGAGTCACTGCTAATTTAGTAGATACTGGCACTGATGGGTCTAATTATCGAATCGTTTTGTCGGGCCAACAGGGTTCAGACAATGAATTCTCATTATCCTCGACACCTAATCTTGGCTTTTCGGCATCTGAAAACTCACTACAAGTAGCCCAGAACGCAGAGTTTAAAGTGAATGGCGTTACTGTTAGCCGCGATAGTAACGAAGTGTCTGATGTGGTCACTGGCGTAACTTTTTCACTAAATGCTGTGAGTAAAGACGTCGTTACCTTAATAGTGAGCAAAGACACAACGCCGCTTAAAACGAACATCATAAAAATGGTTGAGAACTTTAACGCGTTTAACAATATGCTCGATTCTCTGACCCAAGAGCCCGCAGAGGGTGTTGAACTATCGGGGTCGTTGGCAGGTGACAAAACTCTGTCGCGGTTTCTCTCAGACCAGCTCAGAACCGCCATATTAGGCGACTCATCTACCGCGAGTGGGCCCATCAAGGCTATGCGAGATATTGGTGTCAGTATTGACCGATATGGACAACTGACCTTTGATGAGGGCACATTTGATACAGCATTGGCCACCCATTATGACGACGTAGTGACCATGTTAACGGCTAACACTAACAACCAAAGTGCGCTAGCTTCTGGCAATAAAGGACTTTCGCAAGATCTTTCAAACCTGGTTGTCGGCTTTATCGATAATGATGGCGTTGTTGATAACCATTTGACTGCCGCTAGTGTTGAGCTAGCAGATTATAAGCAAGATTTGGCCGAGCTTGAAATTCGTATGGAGGGGATCTACATTCGCTATATCACCCAGTTTGCGGCCATGGATGCTTTGGTAGCCAGCATTAATAACACGAAAAATTACCTTACCACTCAGCTTGAAAACATGGCTGATAGTTACTGGAAAAACTAACGACTTATGCAGTCTCCCTAATGCAGGGGTGACTGTCGTCATTTTGCTGTCTAGCGCTTTACGGGTATTAATTAATACTGCTCCTTTGCTGATGCTGAGTTGATCCAAAAAGCCTCTGCGATCTAGTGTTACGCTCGTTTTAGAGGTCGCACATGTTACAGATATTCCTGTGATATTTGCGGGTTAGCCTATGCCGCTTGACTGAGATAGGTGTGTGACACCCTGATACTCCTTACTCTTTAATCCTACTCTTTAATCCTACTCTTTAATCGTAATATCCAAGCAGGTGGGCATACCGGAAAGAGGGCAGAAAACTCTAGATGCCTACTTCAAAACGACTCATTGCAATGCAGGCTATAACACACGGAACAATGGGTATTAAAAAACCCGACACTGTAACAGTGCCGGGTTTAGGAGAGCGATCGTTTGCTCGGGAAGAACTAAGACCTTATCTAAGCAGTGCTAAAACACCCTGTGCAGCCTGATTGGCTTGTGACAACATAGCAGTGCCAGCCTGACTAATGATCTGAGTGCGTGCTAGCGCAGTTGTTTCAGCGGCATAGTCAGCATCCTGAATCTGGCTTCTTGCAGCAGACTGGTTTGCAGAGGTCGTGACTAGGTTATCCACCGTGTGCTCTAGTGTATTAACCGCGGCACCAAACGTGGCTCGCTGTGACGCTACGCCTTCCAATGCAGCATCAAGCTTATTCAACGTATCCGCAAAGTCGCTCTCATTAATACCAGTAGTCGAAAACGCACTTAGGTCTGCAGTCATTGGTGTAGCGTTAACACCTGAAACCTCAGTTAAGGCAGGTGTTCCGGTACCCGTATAGGTTAAAGCGGCGGCCTGCGTTCCTGGCCCAGCCGAATCACTTTTTAAAACCAAGCCGCCGGCATCCGTTCCTGTTGCGGTCATGTTAAAGGCGCCGGACGCATCGTTAATTAGGGTTGCTAAGCCTCCGGCACTCGTGGCAGAGGTCACGGCAGCTGCTGTAAGCGTTATTGTGTTGCCCAAGTTGTCAGTCAAAGTGACGTCGCCCGACGGGTTCATTGCGTCTACGAAGGCATCGTTAATGTTAGCGTCTGTGAACGTCTCTGTTACTGCAGATACACCATTCTTTAAGTTAAAGTCAGAAAAATTCACTTTTAGCTGCTCATTAGCGCCATCGTTGGCGCCGACTTGGAACGTCACAGAGCTGCCTGAGCCGTTAGCATTGCCATTGAGAATTTGACGGCCGTTAAATTCAGTAGTTTCAGCAATCTTATCGATTGCCTTAGCCAGCTGAACAAATTCTTGATCTAAGTTAGCGCGGTCAGAGTCGCTGTTTACGCCATTACTAGACTGAACGGTTAGTTCACGCATACGCTGTAACATATCAGTGATTTCTGATGCGGCACCATCGGCAACCTGAATCATTGAGATTGCATCGTTGGCATTACGCGCTGCAGTATCAAGACCACGAATCTGTGAGGTCATTTTGGTAGCAATAGCCAAACCGGCAGCGTCGTCAGATGCAGAGTTGATGCGCATGCCCGTAGATAGTCGCTCCATAGCTACAGCCATGCTGCGATCGTTAGTTTTTATACTATTGGCTGCAGTCATTGCAGCTATGTTTGTGTTAATCGTAGTCATCGTGTTGTCCTCTAAAAGTAATCAAATGTATTTTTTAGTAAACATGAGATTTACCTTTCTAGAGTATGGTAATTCTCCTGTTCCTGACTTATAGATCGGCAGGACAAAAAAATACTTGAATACTCATTTAACAAGGTGTTTTGGGTATCATCAGTTAAGTTAAGTTAAGTTAAGTTAAGTTAAATTAAGTTAAGTACTGTTGTTTATAGGCTGTAGAAGATAGTTAAAGTAAGTATTAACCGGTATGAAGGAGCATTATAAAAGACAAGTGCGGCAGAGCGCGGTTGCAATGTAGGCTACTAGTCTAAAGGGGCGAGAAGATTATTGATCAGGCAGATATAGAAAACAGGTAAAAGAGTTTAATTCTATGACTGATGCGCTACTGCTTTTCAAGCGGGGCGCGTTATGTCAAAGGATTAAGACTGGTTGTCGAACAATATCCCTTTCATTGAATCTAGCTGCTTGTTGATTTGTGCTGCGACTTTAAGCGCGGCTTCTCCAGGAAAAGTAAACAAGACCTCGCCAGACTCTTGATCGGTTACCCGGATAACCATTCGCTGTGAATCACTATCTACCGAGAACGCCAAACTAGTGGACGACTGATGCAGCTTATCATTTATAGCGTCCAGCGCCTTATGCACTTTTTCTGCTGAGTCAGTAATTTGGCGTACCGTCGCAGACTTAGCGTCAGCGAATTGCTCCGCCGCTTGGCGAATACTCGGCAATACTGATTGGTTTGCAGCGGCTCTGTTGCTCGCAACGGGGGGCGCTGTCACTACTGGTATGTTTTTTCCTATCTCTACACTTGCCATAAGTTCACCATGTTTTTCAATCGTAGCAGAGGAAATGCTACTAGCCTCATTACTTGCTCTGCCCTGTTTATAAGCGGTATATTCACGCGGCTCTGTACGTCTAGATCGTCACATCAACTGTAAACTTTAATACCGATAACCCGCTGTATTCACCCATACCTACCCGTCCGCGAGAGAGATAGTTATACTGGCAACAAATTTTAACCTCAAGGCTACCTAATCTGTGAAACGTTACAATACTGTAATGCATGCTATTGACGGGTTTACTGATATAACAGGACGCGTTATCGCGTGGTTGACCGTCGTTATGGTACTAATGGTGATGACCGTGGTAGTGACTCGCTATTTTTTGTCCACGGGTTCTATTGCATTACAAGAGTCAGTCACTTACTTACATTGCTTAATTTTCATGCTTGGGCTGGCGTTCACTCTAAAGAATGATGGGCATGTGCGAGTGGATATTTTCTATCGTAATTTTTCCGCGAAGACCCAGGCTGCGGTCAACTTGGGAGGAGCCGTCTTGTTCTTGCTGCCAGTGTGTGTGATGGTGCTGGTCACCAGTTGGGACTATGTAATGGCCAGTTGGGCGATCCGTGAAACCTCTGCAGAAAATAATGGATTGCCGTTTATTTACTTACTAAAAACGCTAATGCTACTAATGCCGGCGACCCTAATACTGCAGGGGATAGCAGAACTTGTTCGTAATAGTTTAATCCTTTGTGACGCTTATGTGCCGGTAGATGTAAGCACGAATAGTCATGAGCCAGTTATCTGATGGCTGACTTAATTCCTTTTATGATGTTTTTCGCGGCCTGTTTGGTTTTAATGGCTGGCTATCCAGTGGCGTTTTCGCTGGCTGGGACAGCACTGTTGTTTGCTGTGGTGGGCACAGTCACCGGTCATTTTGATGTGGCTTTTTTGTATGCATTGCCCAATCGTTTGTTTGGCACTATGCAAAATACTACGTTGATTGCGGTGCCATTATTTATCTTAATGGGGGTAATGCTCGAAAAGTCTCGACTGTCCGAGGACTTGCTTGAGAGTATGGCAGACCTGTTTGGAGGGTTTCGTAGCGGCTTAGGTATTTCGGTTGTTTTAGTCGGCTCTTTGTTGGCTGCAAGTACCGGTATTGTGGGTGCCACCGTTGTGACTATGGGGCTAATGTCGCTGCCCACTATGCTTAAACGAGGCTACTCACCCGCGCAATCGACAGGTTTAATTGCCGCGACGGGCACCCTCGGTCAGATTATTCCGCCATCCATTGCGCTAGTGCTGCTAGGTGACACTCTATCTAGCGCCTATCAGCAAGCACAATTAAGCATGGGGATTTTTACACCTAAGACCATTTCTATTGGTGATTTATTTGTGGGTGCTATTATTCCAGGTTTAATACTGGTGGTTTTTTACTGTCTTTATTTAGTCATATTTTCACGTCCAGCGGCTATTGATAATGGCCAACACGCAGTGGGAGAGAGGAGTTTGTCGCGTGCAATGAAAAACTTATTGCCGCCTATTTTTCTTATAGTGACCGTGCTGGGTTCTATTCTTAGTGGATTGGCTACGCCAACAGAGGCTGCTGGGGTAGGTGCATTTGGGGCTACCGCGCTGGCTATTCTTAAGAGACAACTAACCATCAGTAAGCTCCGCGAGGTGGCGCAAAGTACCACGCAGGTAACGTCGATGGTATTTTTAATCTTAATTGGCGCTGCGGTATTTTCGTTAGTCTTTCGAGGTTTTGGTGGTGAAGAGGTTGTAGAGCATTTCTTCAATAATCTTCCTGGCGGTATTGTTGGCGCCACACTGCTGGTCATGGTGGTGATCTTTTTACTA
>CEWR01124123.1_pt1 | contig 36359 bp, 33 predicted proteins | sample 356321 | NCBI WGS metagenome assembly CEWR01 (sample SAMEA2621551, study PRJEB7988) | marine metagenome | biome: marine biome (ENVO:00000447); feature: mesopelagic zone (ENVO:00000213); material: "saline water (ENVO:00002010), including plankton (ENVO:xxxxxxxx)" | depth 790 m
ATTTCCATGTTAACTGCTTACGATTATACCATGGCAAAAATTTTAGACAAAGCTGGTTTAGATGTTCTTTTAGTGGGTGATTCTGCTTCAAATGTAATGGCGGGTCACGAAACCACTTTGCCAATTACATTAGATCAAATGATATACCACGCAAGTTCTGTAGTTAGAGCTATTGAACGTTGTTTGATTGTAGTAGATTTACCTTTTGGTAGTTATCAATCTGATCCAAAAGAAGCTTTACGCTCTGCTATTAGGATTATGAAAGAATCTGGTGGACATTCGATAAAACTAGAAGGTGGAAGAGAAGTTAAAGAGTCTATAAAACGTATTTTAAACGCAGGAATCCCTGTGATGGGGCATTTAGGATTAACTCCACAATCAATCTATAAATTCGGAACATATACTGTTAGAGCAAAAGAAGAAGAAGAGGCAGAACAATTAATGGAAGATGCTTTGATGTTAGAAAGAATTGGTTGCTTTGCTATTGTTTTAGAAAAAGTTCCTGCCGAATTAGCTAAAAAAGTTGCAGAAGCTATCTCCATTCCTGTTATAGGAATTGGGGCTGGAAATGGTGTTGATGGACAAGTTTTAGTAACCCATGATATGATAGGAATGACACATGAGTTCAACCCTCGTTTTTTACGTAGATATTTAGATTTATTTTCGGATATGACAGGCGCTTTTGAACAATATGTTACCGATGTAAAAAGTAAAGATTTTCCAAGTGATAAAGAGCAGTATTAAAAATATTATTGGCTTTTTATAGAAAATTAAAATAGAAAAATTTCATCATTATATCTAATAATCTAATCGTCTAATAAGAAAGTAATCAATTAATGAAAGTTCTACATTTAGACACAAATCACCCTCTTTTACTTAATCAACTCTCTAAATTAGGGTTTACAAACTATGAGGATTATACTTCTTCAAAAAAACAAGTTGAAACCAAAATTCATTTGTATGATGGTATTATCATCAGAAGTAGATTCTCAATAGATAAAGCATTTTTAAATAAAGCGACAAACCTGAAATTTATTGGTAGAGTTGGTGCTGGTTTAGAAAATATAGATTGTGATGATGCAGCTTCTCGTAATATCGAATTAATTGCGGCTCCTGAAGGAAATAGAAATGCTGTTGGTGAACATTCTTTAGCAATGCTTTTATCGCTTTTTAATAAATTAAACAAAGCTGATAAAGAAGTTAGAAGCGGAGCATGGTTGCGTGAAGAAAACAGAGGAATTGAACTTGATGGAAAAACCATTGGGTTAATTGGTTATGGAAATATGGGGAAATCATTCGCAAAAAAACTGCGTGGTTTTGATGTTAATGTTCTTTGCTATGATATAAAACCAAAAGTCTCAGATGAAAATTGCAAACAAGTTTCTTTATCCGAATTACAAGATAGAGTAGATGTTTTAAGCTTGCATACACCTCAAAATGAGCTCACAAAAAATATAATAAATACTAATTTTATCAATGGATTTAAAAAGAATTTTTGGTTGATAAATACTGCACGAGGGACATCGGTCGTTACTAAAGATTTAGTTGAATCTTTAAAGTCAGGTAAAATATTGGGTGCTGGTTTAGATGTTTTAGAATACGAAAAATCATCTTTTGAAAACCTTTTTTCTGATGATAAAATGCCACAGGCTTTTAAGTATTTAATCAATTCAGAAAATGTAATTCTGTCTCCACATATTGCAGGTTGGACTATTGAAAGTAGGGAAAAACTAGCACAAACGATTGTCGATAAAATTAAAGCAAAATTTTTTTAGTTTTAAAGCTTTTTTGATGGTCTAGAAGAATAAAGTTAAAACGGTAACACTAATTAAATACAAATAAAAGCCACATTCTTTTTTAAAAAGGAAATAAATGACTAATATGTTGATTGTTAAGTGTTTATGTGTAAAATTAGATTTACAAGAAGATAATTAAGTTAGTTCGTGGTTTATTTTTTAAAACTAATGAGCAAACAACTAATTGTGGATGTAAAGAAAAAACTCCTTTAAAAGTTTCTGTTTGCAAAAAAAACCATATTAAATCTTATATTAAAACTGAATGTTGAGTGTTAAACAATGAAGGTAACAAAATGTAACTTTAAAAAATTATAGAGAAAAATCTTAAAGAAGAGACCTAAACAACCATAATAACCTATTAAAATTAATTCAATTAATGAAACTACTATCGAATTACCCAACAGAAGTTTTGATACTTCTTTTTTTAACTGTAACTTTTTTACAATCTGGAATTGACAAACTACTAGATTGGAAAGGGAACCTTTCTTTTATCAAATCACATTTTAAAAATTCTCCTTTAAAAAACAGTGTGCCCCTACTATTAGCCGCTATTCTAATTTTAGAAATAATTGCTTCATTTTTAATGTTATTTGGTATGTATCAATTATACACATCAGGAGTAAAAGAAATTGCTTTGTTAGGAACAGAGCTTTGTGCTATCGTTTTAATTTTCTTGTTGATTGGCCAACGACTCGCAAAAGATTATGCAGGTGCTATGTCTTTAGCGGTCTATTTTATAATTACACTTTTTGGTGTTTATTTATTAAATAGTTAAAATTTATTATTACCTACAATAACAATAAGAAAATACTATAAAGAAAGCTCTTAAAATTCGCGTTTTAAGAGCTTTTCTTTTTTAATTAAGGTAATTCTATTGTTGAAAATAAAAACTTGAAAAGAGTGTTTTTAAAATCGTTTTTAGTCCTTTTTAAGCACATAAATTAAAGAAGAATATTCTTTAGTGCTTCTTGCTTTTAAATTTGAAACAAAACCTCTGTAAAAAAAATTTAAAGAATTCATTTTCCCATATTTATATTTCTCACTTAAAAGAGAAACATAATAACCATCAAACTTCATTGGGATTGTCTTTTCAACAACCATATTTACTTCTGAAAATAATTTAAAAATTGATGTTTGAGAGAAATGCCATAAATGTCTTGGCACATCAAAAGCCGCCCAAAACTCTTTGTAATAATTTGCATCATCACTTTTAAAATTGGGTACTGCAATTATTAATCTCCCATTATCAGCAAGCAAACTATGTAAAATTGAAATGTATTCTGATAAATTTTCTACATGTTCTAAAACATGCCAAAGTGTAATTACATCAAACTTTGTTTTTTTAAATTCTGATAAATTTTCTTGTAAATTAATTCCTTTTTTATAGGCAATATTTCTAGCATCTAAACTCGGTTCAATTCCTGAAACTTTCCATGAATTACTTTTACAAACTTTTAAAAAATCTCCTGTCCCTGCTCCAACATCTAAAATATTTTTTGATGAAGTTTCAAAAGAATTAATTAGTTTTAATTTTCTTTTTAAAGTGATGTTTTTTACTACTTGGTAGACCTTATCGAGTAAACTCTTTTTACTATCTGTGTGAGAAATATAATCTTCGCTTTTATAATAATCTTCTAAGTTTTCTGGGACAGGATTTGTAACCAACATATCATATTCATTGTTTATCATTACTTGATAAACTTCACCAGAAACAGTGTGATCTTTACAGCTTAAAAAAGGTTGTAAATTTTTATAAAAGTCTTTTTCTTTTGCCATTTATTGTGAATTGTTCCACGAGGAACATCTTAAAAAATATTGATATTTATCTTCCCATATAAACCAATAGAACCGAAATGTCACTTGGTGAAACTCCACTAATTCTACTCGCTTGTGAAATTGAAGTCGGTTGAATTTTACCCAACTTTTCTCTAGCTTCATAAGACAATGATTGTAGTTTTTGATAATTAAAAGTAGCTGGTATTTTTACATTTTCTAATCTATTTAATTTATCAGCATTGTTTTTTTCTTTATCAATATAGCCTGAATATTTTAAATGAATTTCAGCCTGCTCTATAACCTCTTTGTCAATATTATTGTCTTTTAAAAAACTACTTAACTTTTTTATATTTTTAAAATCAGAAAAGTCTAATTGCGGTCTTGACGCAATCTTAAACAACTTCATAGATTGATTGATCAATGCTAAATTCTTAGCCTCTAAAATCGGATTAATATCCTCTTGTCGAACACTCGTCTCATTTAAAAACTTGATTAACAAGTCTGTTTTACGTTGTTTTTCAAGAACTCTATCCATACGCTCTTTTGACGCTAAACCAAGTTCGTATCCTTTGGGAGTTAAACGCAAATCTGCATTATCTTGACGTAACAACGTTCTGTACTCTGCTCTTGAAGTAAACATTCTATAAGGCTCTTCTGTACCTTTAGTTATAAGGTCATCAATTAAAACAGCAATATATGCTTCGTTCCTTTTTAAAATAAAAGGCTCCTTACCTTGGGTTTTTAATGCGGCATTTACACCCGCCATTAATCCTTGAGCAGCAGCTTCTTCGTAACCTGTAGTACCGTTTATTTGACCTGCAAAAAACAAGTTTTCAATTAATTTTGTTTCAAGCGAATGCTTTAATTGAGTTGGTTGAAAGAAATCATATTCAATTGCATAACCATATCTTAAAAACTTTACATTTTCGAAACCCTCTACAGCTCTTATAGCTTTATCTTGGATATCTTCTGGAAGAGATGTTGAAAACCCATTAACATACATTTCAACAGTCGTCCAACCTTCTGGTTCTACAAAAATTTGATGCCTATCTTTAGTTGCAAAGCGATCTACTTTATCTTCAACCGAAGGACAATATCTTGGACCTGTAGATTGTATTCTACCATTAAACATAGGTGACCTATCAAACCCTTCTCGCAACAGATTATGAACCTTAGGGTTTGTGTACGTTAAATAACAAGAACGTTGTTTCTTTAAGGCGCTTGTCGTTGGTAAATAAGAAAATTTTTCCGTGATTTCATCTCCAGGTTGTTCTGTCATTTTAGAATAATCTAAAGACCTACCATCAACTCTTGGTGGTGTTCCGGTTTTCATTCTACCTGATTCAAAACCTTTAGCAACTAGTTCTTCTGTAATTCCTGTAGAAGCTCCTTCACCCGCTCTTCCGCCTCCAAAACTTTTATCACCAATATGAATTAATCCATTTAAGAAAGTTCCTGCAGTTATAATCACGGTTTTCGCATTAATCTTTAAACCTAAAGCTGTTTTTACACCAATTATTTTATTACCATCGAACAACAAACCATTAACAGAGTCTTGATAAAAGTCTACATTTTCTGTTTGTTCTAACATAGTTCTCCAACACTCTGCAAACTGCATTCTATCAGATTGCACTCTTGGACTCCACATAGCAGGTCCTTTAGACTTGTTAAGCATTTTAAACTGTATTGCCGTCTTATCGGTTACAATTCCACTGTAACCCCCTAAAGCATCAATCTCTCTTACAATTTGACCTTTTGCGATACCACCCATTGCTGGGTTACAACTCATTTGTGCAATATTTTGCAAATTCATTGTAATTAATAGGGTGTGTGCACCCATGTTTGCAGCAGCAGCGGCAGCTTCACTTCCTGCGTGACCTCCTCCTACTACAATTACATCATATGTTGTTGAAAATAAACTCATCCTATTATAGTTCCACGTGAAACTTTTGTTTTAATTAATTGATTATCAATTACTTATTGTTAATAACGCTATGTTTTCTGCATTTCTCATTTCAATTTTTTCTGCTTCAGTTTTATCCTTAAGACCCATGTAATGCAAAACCCCATGTATCATAACTCTATGCATCTCTTCTTCAGCTGAAACCTTAAAATCATTAGCATTCTCATTTACTCTTTCTACAGAAATAAAAATATCTCCAGAAATTAATTTACCTAAAGAATTATCAAAACTAATAATATCCGTTAGCGTATCGTGTTGTAAAAATTCTACGTTTAATTTATGAAGATACATATCATCACAAAAAATATAATTAATTTCTCCGATCTCAAAACCTTTTTCTAAGACGACTTTTTGGATCCAATTTTCTAAAAGATTTTCATCTTTTAATTGAAATAACGTTTCATAATTAAATGCAATCATATTAGTCTTTTTTGGTATCAGAAAAATAGGCTCTAACCTTCTTTTTATAATTTTGCTGCAAAGGTAATGATTGTCTATTTAATATCTCTATTTGATTGTAAAACTGCTTTTTAAAATTAAGAGCTTTCATTTTATTTTTTCCAAAATCCTTTTGATTTACTGTAGATTTTCGCTTTTTATCTTTTCCTTGCTCAAGAGCCGCTCTGTCTAACTTAAGCAATTCGTAGTTTAATTGTTGCATTTTTTGAAGCGTATTAGAATTAAACCCTTTAACAAGAATTTCATTTTCTAATTGCTCCATTGTTTTTAATACTTTTTTTGCTGCCACATTTCCACCTGGTTTATTGCCTTCAACTTCTTTTATTGCATCTTGAAGTGCTTGTCTTAATTGGGATTGTTGCTTAAAAATTTCGTACAATTCACCATCTAAGTCATCATTAGAATTTCCTTTTCCTTGACCTTGCTTCTTTCCATTTTCTCCAAATTGCCCCCCTTTTCCACCTTTACCTTTCACTCCCTTTTTTCCAGACTTACCATTTTTACCCGGTTTTTCTCCCTCTTTTCCCTTGCCTTTTTCTCCACCCTTCTTCATGCCGTCCTTCATCTTCTTAGAAAGATCTCCTTGTTTTTTTATCAAATCTGGTAAACTAAAGCCCTGCCCCTTTCCTTTCTTTCCTTTGCCCATCTTCATAGACATTGCATTTTGCATGTTATTTAAAATATTACTTAAATAATCAGCTAGATTATTAGTAGCAGTCATTACATAACGTTGATTGGATGTACCTTGAGGAAATCTATTCTCAGAAAAATTTTCTAATGACAAGTCTAAATTGTAATGCGCAGAGGATAAATCATCTTGAATTTTAATTGATATTTTTGGAAGACGCATCGATAAAACATAAAGGCTATCATCTATGTGTTCAAAATAAGTTTTTAATTGATTTTGTTTTTTTAAATCTGTTCCAAAATCTGGATGAGCAGTTGAGGTTATGCTAAACTTATTCATCAACTGTTCTTGCTCAAAAGAGAAAATAACCAAATTTTCTAGAATCTTTCGCAAGTCATCCATGTTTTCTTCCATAGATTCTCCTTCCATTTCCATCATTGCTTTTTGCATTTTGGCGCTCATCTCTTTCATTTTTTTAGAGGATTGCTTCTGGTTTTTCTTGGCTTCTTGCTCTTTCTTTTCTTTTAAGTTTTCTTCAGCTTTTTTCAACTCTTTATCAATGTCGTCCTTCTCATCTTCAACATCAGGCAATTCCATTGGTTCTTTAAGTTGATCATTATCTTTACGAAGTTCTTTTAATTCCTTTTTTATATCATCAAAGCCTTTTTTTATTTCTATTTGAGCCTCTAATGTATTTTCTAATCTCTTTTCTATTTCTTCTTGCGTTTTTGCTAATTCTTGTATTTTATTCGCAATTTGCATCGTTTTTTGTTCCACATAAAAACGCTTTATCAGTTCTAAGGTTTTTTCTAAACTACGTTGTTGCTGTTTATTTTGTTGTGCTAATTCTTTAGCTTTTTTAACTAAATCTTGTTTGTTTAATTTATCAGCCATTTTCTGAATTTCATCCAATAACTTTTGTTGTTTATCTAGCTTTTTTAATTCTTTTATCCGCTCTTTTAGTGCTTCTTTTTTCTCCAGAAGGCTCTCGTTCTCTTCTTTTTTTTCATCAAGGTTTTCTTGCAACTTATCAGTTTGACGCTGCATCATTTTTTTGTATTGTTCTTGACGCTTAATAAAACTCTCTATTTTCTTTTTATCACTCCAGTTAATGTTTTTTTTATTCTGTAAATCTTGCTGAATAGTTTCTAATTTTTCTTGCTGTTTCTGTTGCTTTTGAATAGAATTTTCTAGAGCATTAATTGTATTTCTTTGCTCTTGTAAAAGCTCTTCTTCGACCTCCTCTAATGTTTTTTGTCTATAATTAAAAATTTTACTTTTTGTACTCTTGTTTCCATTTAGGTCGTCATTGTCAAATACCTGAAAATACATTTCATAATTCTTTCCTTTTTGTAAGTTTAATCCTTCAGGAAATTCATGAAAAAATGTTTGAATATTTTGACTCAGTATAGAAATATCAAAAACTTTAATTTCTTTTGGAGTTTCTTCATTATAGTAAATCAATTCTAATTTTTTTAATCCATAATCATCAGAAATCTGACCTGCAAATTGAGCTGTTCCACGTGAAATACTATCAATATTTGAACTCACAGAAATTAATGGATATTCATCCTTTACAACATCTACAGAAAATTGCAAATTCTCATAATCTTTCAAATTTTTATTGGAAGATGAAATTTGATAACTCAATGAATTTCGAATCCTTTTCGAATACTGAAAACGACCATCGATAAGGCTTGTAAAATAAGCTCTTTTTTCGTTGTTGATAAAAGACAACGAATCTGTTTTTGACGTTTGCACCTGCCATGTAATTTTGGTACCTTCGGGAACTGTTAGATTTCCAGCATTTTTAATCGTTTCGTTTCTTATTCCTAAATAATTAGGATATCTTAATTGTAAATAAATATCATTTATAGTTGGTGTTGCTATTGCGTTTATTTGATAATTTTGAGACTGGATTCCATTTGCTTCTACATAAAAGATTACAGGCTCTTGTACTTGAGAAAACGTATAGGAAAAAATAGTATTTCCAGTATTATCTAGATAGTACTGTTGCTTGTTGAAAATTATTTTTGCTTCTCTTGGAACCGTATTACCTATTGTTTTTAAAGAGATTGTAATAGATTTTCCTTGAATAACTTGCAAATCAGAATTTAATAAAAGAAAAGAAAAGGGTGCAGGGGGATTGTATGCTGTTCTGTGATTTACAACACGTTTTAGGCTTTGTGACAGTGATTCATTAACGCCAGTAAGCATAATAATTAGCCAAATTAAGACAGGAATAATTGCGTATTTTAAATATTTTTTATTCTGTTTAAAATCTATGGCTTTTACAAATGATATTGGTGCTAATTCATTGGCTTTTTGGTCGATGCTCGCCAAGATTAAGTCAGAGGCATCGGTAGTATCTTTTAATTGTAATATGTTTAATAATTTATCCTGAACTTCCGGAAAATGGTTTCCAATAATTTTAGAGGATTCTTGCAAAGAAATACCTTTCCTAAAACCAATTAATTTAGAAATCGGAATGGCTATAAATTTGATTAACAAGAAAAGTTCAACAATAATAAATATCCAAAACAAGAAAGTTCTTGCTGTAGGTTTTAACCATAAAAAATACTCTAAAAACAACGTAAAGAAAAGGTATAAAAGCCCCAAAGAAAGAAACAAAATAATTCCTTTTATCAGTTCATTTGTATAATATTTACGTGAAAAATTATGTAATTTTTGTGCTATATTTTTGTATCCCTCCATAATTAACTAATAAAAATACAGTATTTGCAGTAACTTGCAGTGAAAAATTTGTTAAAACCAATTGTAAGTATTTTAACAGGTGATCAACTAAGGGTTTATAAAGATTGAAACGTATGAAAAAGTTTATTATAATAATTATTTTGTTGATTGGGTTTTCAGCCTTTGCTCAAGGTCCTTGGACACAAAAAAAAGGAAAATTTTATACACAAATTTCATTTACAACAATTCCTAATTACAACACTTTGTTTGGAAATCCTGACTATTCTGTTCGTGGTAGAATATCTGATCATACATTGCAATTTTACAATGAATATGGTTTGTCTAGTAAAACAACATTACTTATAAATGTTCCTTATAAATTTATTTCAAATAAAGGCTTGGTTAACCCTTGTTTAGTTGCTCCTTGTCCTGAGTATTCAAATAAAGAAAATACTTTAGGAAATATAGAAATAGGTATAAAACATAACTTTTATAAAAAAAAGTGGCTTATTTCTGGTCAATTTTCTATGGAAGCAGATACCGGTTCATTTGATATTAATTCAGGAATTAGAACAGGTTATAATGCTTTTACTTTTACACCGCTTTTCATTGCCGGTAAAAGCTTTGAAAACAATTATTTACAGACATTTATCGGGACTAGAATTCGAACAAATAAATATAGCTCTAACTTTAAAGTTGGTGGAGAGTATGGAAGTAAAGTAACTAAAAATATTTGGATTATTGGTTTTCTAGATATTGAAAAGTCTTTTAAAAACGGTACTGTTATTTTGCCTAATTCAAATTTATCAACAGGTCTATATGTAAATAACCAAGAATACGGAGTTGTTGGTGTAAAAGCAATTGGTGAATTTTCTAATAATTTCGGAATTACAGCAAGTTTACCAGCTGCGTTATTTGGAAATAACGTCGCAAAACAAGTGGCTTTGTCTTTTGGAGTTTATCATAAGTTTTAAATAAGTATTTATATAAATAATTACTCAAAAGCCTTTTATTAAAGGCTTTTTTTTGTGCTTTTAGAAAAGTATCTTTGCAACTTTAAATATACAAGAAATGGAATCTAATGTTCGTGTTCGTTTTGCACCAAGTCCTACTGGACCTTTACATATAGGCGGTGTAAGAACAGCTTTATATAATTATTTATTTGCTAAAAAATATAATGGAACTTTCGTCCTAAGAATAGAAGACACAGACCAAACACGATATGTACAAAATGCAGAAAAGTATATTATAGACGCTTTAGAATGGTGTAATATTCCTTTTGATGAAGGCCCAGGAAAGAATGAAAAATTTGGTCCTTACAGGCAGTCTGAACGCAAAGAATTATATAAAAAATATGCCGCTATTTTAATTCAAACTGGTTGGGCGTATTATGCTTTTGATACTTCAGAACAATTGGATGGACATAGAAAGGGGCATGAAGCAGAGGGTAAAACATTTATCTATAACTGGCATAATAGAGAAAAAGGACGTTTAGTAAATTCTTTAGTTTTAACTGATGATGAAGTAAACGCAAAAATAGATGCTGGAGAGAATTATGTAATACGTTTTAAAACACCACAAGATGAAATCTTACGAATGGAAGATGAAATTCGTGGAAATATTATTATTGATACCAATACTTTAGATGATAAGATTTTATTTAAAGGTGATGGAATGCCTACCTATCATTTAGCAAATATTGTGGATGATCATTTAATGGAAATTAGTCACGTAATTCGTGGTGAAGAATGGTTGCCATCTATGCCTTTACACGTTTTATTGTATAGAGCTTTTGGATGGGATTCTCCAAAATTCGCACATTTACCCTTGATTTTAAAACCTGTTGGAAAAGGTAAATTAAGTAAACGTGATGGAGATAAGTTAGGGTTTCCTGTGTTTCCTTTGAAATATACAAATAAAGAAACTGGTGATGTTTCTCGTGGGTATAAAGAAGATGGGTATTTTGCAGATGGATTTATAAATATGCTGGCTTTTTTAGGTTGGAATCCTGGAACAGAACAAGAAATATTTTCTTTAGAAGGTTTAGTGCAATCTTTTGATTTAAAAAGAGTTAGTAAGTCAGGAGCAAAATTTAGTCCTGATAAAGCAAGTTGGTTTAATCAACAATACATGCAAACGAAAGAAGATGCAGAGTTGACTGACCTATACCTTCCAATACTTAAAGAAAAAGGAATAGATAAAGACAAAAATTTTGTTTTAAAAGTAGTTTCTTTAATAAAAGAAAGAGCAGTTTTTATTGCTGATTTTTGGGAATTATCTTCCTTCTTTTTTAAAGATCCAAAAGAATATGATGCTAAAGCCGCAAAGAAAAACTGGAAAGAAGGAACCGCTGAATTAATGACTGAATTCGTCGAGATTCTAAATAACATCGAAGATTTTTCATCAGAAAACACAGAAAAAGAAATTAAAGAATGGATTACCGCTAAAGAAATTGGTTTCGGAAAAGTAATGCAACCTTTGCGATTATCTTTAGTGGGAGCTTTAAAAGGACCTCATTTGTTTGATATCATGGAAATGATTGGTAAAGTAGCAACTGTAAAAAGAGTAGAAAACGCAATTTCAACACTATAATATTATGAAAAAAATAATCTTACTTTTAATATTAGGTTGTGCATTTACCGCTCAAGCTCAATACGGAAATGGTCAAGGAAACGGTCAAAGAAATGGTCAAAGACAGCGGCGTCAAGGAGTATCACAGATTCCTCAAAAGGCAGCAAAACCTAAATTTGAAGTAGAAAAATTTTTAGGAATTATAGTTTATAATATTAAAAAAGCAGCAAAAAAGTCGAGTATAAAGTTATCTTCTAAGGAAGGAAAAGAGTTTTCTAACGTATTAACAAAATTTAATAAGGATATTAAAGGTATCACTAGAATCAATAGTTTTTCACTTAGAGGAACTAAAGAAATGGTTGAAAATTTTCAAAAAAAAGCCATGGAAAGTGGTGATTATTCCAACCAAATAAACGTTCAAAAGAAAATGAACGAACGCTTGAAACCAATTGCAAATACACTTAGAGAGGAAGATAAAAAATTAGACAAAACAATGAAAGTTTTACTTTCTGAAAGTCAATATAAAAAGTGGATAAAGTATAATAAAAAATTACACAAAACTTTTCCTAAAGAAGAGAAAGATAAATAAATTTTAAAATATTGTTAAAATAAAACCCTGTAAAATTAAGTTTTTACGGGGTTTTGTTTTATAAAAATGTAACATTTTTATAAAAACACGTCTAATAAATAACTACTTAAATTCAGTATCTTTACCTAAATCAATTATTAATTTAAAAAAAACAACTATGTTATCTATAGTCCCTATTATTATTGCGCTTGTACTATTTCTAATTTTTACTTCAGTTTACACTGTAAAACAACAAACAGCAGCAGTTTTAGAACGCTTCGGTAGGTTTAATACAATTAGCCAATCTGGCTTGCGGTTTAAAATTCCGTTAATTGATAAAGTTGCAGGAAGGTTGAGTTTAAAAATTCAACAACTAGACGTTATCATTGAAACAAAAACCTTAGATGATGTTTTTGTAAAACTAAAAGTTTCAGTACAATATAAAGTACTTGCAGATAAAGTCTATGATGCTTTTTATAAATTAGATTATCCGCATGATCAAATAACCTCTTATGTATTTGATGTGGTAAGAGCAGAAGTACCTAAAATGAAATTAGATGATGTCTTTGTAAAAAAAGATGATATTGCTTTGGCTGTTAAAGCAGAATTAAACGATGCTATGATAAATTATGGTTTTGATATTATTAGAACTTTAGTTACTGATATTGATCCAGATCCTCAAGTAAAAATAGCAATGAACAGAATTAATGCTTCTGAACGAGAAAAAGTAGCTGCACAATATGAAGGAGATGCACAACGTATTTTAATTGTAGAGCGCGCAAAAGCAGAAGCAGAAAGCAAACGTTTACAAGGGCAGGGTATTGCAGATCAAAGACGTGAAATTGCACGTGGTTTAGAAGAGTCTGTAGAGGTTTTAAACAAGGTTGGTATTAATAGTCAAGAAGCTTCTGCTTTAATTGTTGTAACCCAACATTATGATACTTTACAATCTATTGGTCAACAAACAAATAGTAATTTAATATTACTACCAAATTCACCTCAGGCTGGCAGCACGATGTTAAATGATATGGTTGCTAGCTTTACTGCAAGTAACCAAATTGGTGAAGCAATGAAAAGCCAAAAACCTAAAAAATTAAATAAATAAACTTCCATAAAATATTTATCTTCATCTTTTGTTTTGTTAATTATATTGAAACAAAAGATGAAGTTTTATTTATTTGTAGTTAATGAAGCGAGTTTATTAAACATCTTTCATTTTTCCTCTAAGAAGATGTTAAAAGATTACACCACCCTCCATTCTTAAAAAATTAGTCCACTAGTATATAGAAATTAGAACTAGAGAAACCATTAATATTATCTAGGTCTTAATTTATTTTACATATATTGTGAGTGGTAAACCTGGATTATTATCGGTACAAGTTTATATTTCTAAGAGTTTTATAAAAGAAGAACTTAAAATTTAACTTTCTATGAATCCTTTTGTTAACTGGCTCTCAACCCCTTATTATTTTAACCCATCCGTAAAATTTAAATTTAAAATAAGCCTTATTCATGGAGTGTTTATATTTTTTTTCTTAAATATTTTTAAACCTTTTTCACTTTATGAATTTGATGTAATTATTTTAGAATATACTTTAGGGATAGGTGTTCTTTCTTTTTTAGGAACTTTTATTACTTTATACATTCCTGCACTTATTTTTAAAAAATATTTCAATGAAGATAATTGGACTATTGGTAGAAATCTCTTACTAATCATAGTAGCTATTACTGTTATAGGAATTGTTTTATGGGGTTTTGAAGGGGCATATAAAGAGCAATATAGTCTTAGAAAATTAGGTCTTTTAGAATTTATTTATAATACTTTTTTGGTTAGTTTAATCCCATTAACCTTCTTTATTTTTATAAATGAAAAAAATGTGAGAGAAAGAAGAAAGAAAAAAGTACTTGAAATTAAAGAAAGAAAAAGAAAAAATAGGTTTATTAATTCTAAAAAGCTCTCCAAAGAGGTTCGTATTATTTCTGATAACGGAAAAGAAAATATTACTTTCTATATAGATAATTTAGCTTATGTTACCTCTCAAGGAAATTATGCAAGTTTCTTTTTAAAAAATGAAGGTGATTTTAAAGAAAAAATAATAAGAATTACTTTAACAAAAATAGCAATTGAATTAAAAGATTATTCTAATATAATTAGATGTCATAAAAGTTATTTAGTGAATATTAACCATGTAAATGATATTTCAGGAAATGCAAGAGGTTATTTATTAAAATTAGATTTTGTTCCTATAAATATTCCTGTATCTAGAAAATTTTCTAAACAATCTTTACAGAGTTTATTACGTTAAACATTCCTGTTTATCCCAAAGATCTCAAAAAGCTTCCCATTTGTAACAAATATTTATATATTTCGTTTGTGAAATATATATTTGTAGTGTTAACTATTGAATTAAAAGTATCGGGGGATTTTTTAATTCTAAAATCAAAAAAACTCAATTTGTAAATACAAATTGAGTTTTTTATTTTTTAAAAGTTATGTTAAACCTATTTCTTTTCTTCTATTTTTTCTTCATCTTCTTCTTTGGTAGCTTTCTTAAATTCTTTAATTCCACCACCTAGACCTTTCATTAACTCTGGAATTTTTTTTCCTCCAAACATTAATAAAACTAAAGCAACAATAATGGCAATTTGCCAAGGTCCTACCATTCCTAAATATATAGATAAACTGTTCATTTTTTTTAATTTTATAAAGACAAAGATACAAAAAAGGTTATAATAGTATATCTGTTTAAAAAGACTTAATCTCTTTTTTGGATAATACCTCCAATAATTTTTTTATCTTTTACAACTACTGGGTTTCCTTTGTAAAAAATAGAACCACCAAAACTTACTTTTGCATTTAAAGTTTCACCAGCAAAAATTTCTGCTTTTGCACCTGTACCTGCTTTGACAGTGGAGTTAGATTCATTTTTTAAAGAAAATCCATTATAAATTCCATATAAATCTACATCAACGTTTTGGTTTTTTGCAGTTCCTGTTAATTTAATCATTCCTCCAGAAGATGCTCTAACATCCAGATATTTTACTTTTACAACTAAGTTTATAAAAGCTCTTTCTTGTGAATTTACTTCTAATTTATCCTGAATAATTTCTTTTCCAGTAATAGTTGATCCTTCATTTGCATCAATAATAGCAATATTTTTATTATAATATAGTTTTATTAAAACCTTACCATCTGCAGCATTTTTTTCTGGTATTAAAGAAAAAGGTAAAGATATTTTTAAGGTGTTATTTACGGTTTTAACTTTAACTATTTCAGATTTTTCTCCTGTGATTACTAATTTATGTTCTTTGGATTTTATCAACTCCACCTCTATACCGTTATATACTTTTAAGGTTGTAAAGTCTCCTAAGTTTTTAGTGATTATTGATTGTGCTAAAGCATTAAAACTAAATAAGAGTGCACATATATATAGTATATTTTTCATTATTTTAAGGTTTAATTATGACACTTAAATCAATAAGTATAACAATATAAAGATTTTTTTAATCTTTTATTGTGGTAAAAAAAATTAAAAAACGTCTTCAATTAAGTTAAAGTCTAAATGTTTGCGCTCTAAATCAGCTTTTTTAACTTGAATTTTAACATCATCTCCTAGTTGGTAAATCTTCTTTGTAGATTGTCCAATAATAGCATACTGTTTTTCATCAAAGATAAAATAATCACTTTTTATATCTCTAATTCTAACCATTCCTTCGCATTTATTAGACTTAATTTCTACATAAATTCCCCATTCTGTAACACCTGTAATTACACCTTCAAAAACTTCATCTTTATGATCTTGCATGTATTTTACTTGCATATATTTAATAGACGATCTCTCTGCTTTTGATGCTAATTCTTCTCTATTTGATGAATGTTTACACTTTTCTTCGTATAAATTTGCTTTAGGTGCATCTCCTCCATTTAAATAGTGTTGTAGTAATCTATGTGTCATTACATCTGGATAACGTCTAATTGGTGATGTAAAATGGCTATAGTAATCAAAAGCTAAACCATAATGACCAATATTCTGAGTTGTATAGACAGCTTTAGACATGGTTCTAATCGTTAATGTTTCTATCATATTAGATTCTGCCTTACCATGAACATCAGTTAATAATTGATTTAAAGATTCTGAAGTAGATTCTTTTGTATCTGTATTAATTTTATAACCAAATTTATGAATCATGTTTTGTAAAGAAGCTAATTTTTCTATATTAGGCTCATCATGAACTCTATAAATAAACGTTTTATTCGTTGCTTTTCCTTTAGAAAAACCGATAAACTCAGCAACTTTTCTATTTGCTAATAACATAAATTCTTCAATTAATTTATTAGCATCTTTAGATTCTTTAAAGAAAACCCCAACAGGGTTTGCTGCTTCGTCTAAATTAAACTTTACCTCAACTCTGTCAAAAGAAATTGCACCTTCTTTCATTCTTTTTTTACGAAGAATTTTAGCTAGTACATCTAGCTTTAAAGTAGCTTCTACAATTTTTGGAGTTACTGTATACTCTTTATTAATGATAGAAATATCTAATGGCATTGTGTAAGGCTGAATAGCCTCAGATAGTTTGCAGTTTTCTATAATAGATTGTGCTTCTTCATATGCAAAACGTTGATCTGAATACGTTACTGTTCGTCCAAACCACTCCTTTACAATCTGTGCTTTTTCGTTGATTTCAAATACAGCAGAAAAAGTTAGTTTTTCTTCATTTGGACGTAAAGAACAAACTCCGTTTGAAAGCATTTCTGGTAACATTGGTACAACTCTATCAACTAAATAAACAGAAGTTGCTCTTTTATAAGCTTCATCATCTAAAATAGTTTTGGGTTCTAAATAATGTGAAACATCTGCAATGTGGATTCCTATTTCGTAATTACCATTTTCTAATTTTGTAAATGATAATGCATCATCAAAATCTTTTGCATCTTTTGGATCTATCGTAAATGTTAAATCTTTTCGCATATCTCTACGTTTAGAAATTTCTTCTTTTGTAATTTCTATAGATAAATTTTCTGCTTCTTTTTCTACTTCTGATTCAAATTCAAAAGGTAAATCGTATTCTAATAAAATAGAATGCATTTCTGTATTGTGATCACCTGGTTTACCAAGAACTGTTGTGATTTTTCCAAATGGATTTTTAGAGTTTTTAGGCCAATCAATCAATTTTGCCTGAACTTTATCTCCATCTACTGCGCCATTCATTTTGTTTTCAGAAACAAAAATATCAGCATACATTTTGTTGTTGTCAGGAACTACAAAACCAAAGTTTTTATTTTTATTTTTTTGTAAAACACCAACAAAGTCGGTTTTTGCACGTTTTATAATTTCTACAACATCAGCTTCATATTTCTTTCCGCTTCTTCTCTTATAAACATATGCTTTTACAGTATCATTATGAAGTCCTTTACCAAGATTAATGTTTGGTATAAAAATATCATCTTCATAATCATCAGTAACGAAATACCCATTTCCAGTGGAAGTTACATCTAATGTACCAATAGAATATTTTTTATCAACATTTACCTGAAACTTACCTCTATCTACTTCTTTAATTTGTTTACTAGTAGCTAGTTCTGCTAATTTCTTTATTATTTGGGTTTTACCATCTGTATCAGAAATCTTTAATTTTGCAGCAATTTGCTTGTGATTATAACTCTTTTCGTTGTCTTCGTTTAATACTTTAAATATATTTCTAGTGAGGTCTTTTACAACATTCCCTTTCTTTTTAAATATACTTTTCTTCTTTTTTGTCATTAATTATTACTTCTTATTATATGATACCAAATTACAATTATTTACTGTGATAGTTTATTAAAAAATAGTTATCAATCTATTATTGTATTTTGGCTTTTTAAAATTATTATTTATGTCTAATTCTTGGTTTATAATTGCAAATCCTACTTCTGGAAATCGAAACTTTTCTAAACAATGGAAAGAAATTCAACAATTACTAAACAATAAGAAAATAGACTTTTCTTTCGCTTTTACAAAGTTTTCTAAACATGAAATTGAATTGGTTAGTGTTGCAATTCAACAAGGTTTTAGAAATATTATTTCGATTGGTGGAGATGGAACACTACATCATGTAGTTAACGGAATAATGCTGCAAAGGTATGTAAAAAGTTCTGATATAACTATTGCAGTGATTCCTTTAGGAACTGGAAACGATTGGATTAAAACCTATAATATTACATGTAATATTAAAAAAGCTATAGAAATCATTCAGCAAAACAAAAAAATTTCACAAGATATTGGTGTTTTAGAAACCGAAAATAAAGGTATTTCTTACTTTAATAATGTAGCAGGTTTAGGATATGATGGATATATCGTTAATAAATTAGAAAAATTAAAAAGCTTTGGATCTATTGCTTATTTATTAAGTGGAATCGCTGGTTTGTTATTTTATAAAAAATCGGTTTTTAAAATTATTTTCAATAATAAAGTAATTGAAACTAATTGTTTAATGACATTATTTGGAATTTGTAAATTTTCTGGAGGTGGAATGCAATTTACAAAAGATGTAAATACCTCTAATGGTTTACTAGATATTACAATCGCTAAAAATCTTAATTTATTTGATTTAATTTATAATATTAAAAAATTATATAATGGAAATATAGTGTATCATCAAAAAGTTGAAACTTATAAAACTAAGGAGATTACAGTTGTTCCATTAACTTCTAAACCTTTTATTCAAGCAGATGGTGAATTAATAGATACAGGAAAAGTAACTGTAAAAATTATAGAAAAGGCTATTAATTTTATTGTTAACTTATAAAATGTGATGAAATATCAGTTATTATATGGTTATTAAATTTTAACGTGGTACTTCTTTTTTAATTAAAGTTTATATATGTTAAATAAATCTTAATTTTCGTGTAACGTTTTCATAAAATAAGCGTCTATATAAAAAAAGATTAGCTTTAAAATGAAAAAATTACGTAAAATTATTGTTTTATTTATTTTTATATTTCTTGCAGGAATTTTTATTACTGTAATTACTATAAATACCTCTCTAAATAATTAAGTTAAATTACAAACAAAACTTTAGAAATTAAAAAAGACACGCTTTTTCTTTTAAAAACTGAAAAGAAAACAGTTTAACTCTTTATCGAAAATTCTATAATTTTTAGTTTAATTAAATTTTTGTTTTTTACAGTTATCAACATTCTATATTATAATCATTTTTCTTTTATAAATTTTTAAAAAACAATGGTGTTTATAATAGTGTGTGAATAGCAACTATAAAATTTTAGTTTTTTATTTTAATATATGAGTTATTAAAAAATATTGACATCTTATTAGTTCTTTAAAACCTTAAAAATCAATATAAATTCATAGTTGTTAACAATAGTTATAAACAGTAATTAACCTAAAATTCTTAATATTTAATAGAGTAATCTATGTAAATAAAATATAAATTTTTTGTTAATAAACTTTTATTAAAAACTCATAAAAAAAGTTGTGTATATTAAACTACTCTCAGTATTGTAATAATTTTTTAATTAACCAAATAAACTTGTAAAAGTTTACCGATACTTCTTAACATTTACATAATATAGGTAAAGAGTTAAAAATTAAACTGTTATTAAAAAAGCTAAATTTTTGATTGTTTATAACTGTTGATAACCGTTAGTTTCTGTATTTTTGTAACAGACAACTAAATTAAAATCAATCTATTATGACAATTGCTATTGGTAACGATCACGCAGGTACTGAATACAAATTCGAAATTATAAAACATTTAAAAGATAAAGGGTATAAAGTTTTAAATTTTGGAACGGATACAAATGACTCTATGGATTATCCAGATGCAATCCATCCAACAGTTGATGCTATAGAGACAGGTAAAGCTGAATTAGGAATCATTCTTTGTGGAAGTGGAAATGGTGCACAAATGACAGCAAATAAACACCAAGGGATAAGAGCTGCACTTTGTTGGAATAATGAATTAGTTACACTAACAAGACAACACAATAATGCAAATGTATTAACCATTCCTGCACGTTTTGTTTCTTTACAACAAGCAATTGGTTTCGTAGATATTTTTCTTACTACAAAATTTGAAGGAGGAAGACATGGAAATAGAGTTGATAAAATTTCTTGTGCTGGTTAATTAATATTCCTTACCTAATTACCTAATTAAATATAAGTTTGTTATTTATGCGAGAGCAGGGATAATATTTTTTAATAAATAAGTATATGGAATTTATAATAAAATATTTCAATGAATTAACAATTCATGAATTGTATCAAATTCTACAATTACGATCTGAAGTTTTTGTAGTAGAACAAGAGTGTGTATACCAAGATATGGATTTTAAAGATCAAAAATCTTTACATGTGTTTGGTTATAAAAACGAAAAAATGATTGCATATACACGTATTTTTAAACCTGGTGATTATTTTAAAAATGCAAGTATTGGTAGAGTAATTATTGCCTCTTCAGCCCGCAAATACGGTTTTGGTCACGACTTAATAAAAGCATCTATTGTAGCTGTAAAAACCTATTTTAATGATGACAAAATAACAATTTCAGCTCAAAAATATCTCAAAAAATTCTATGAATCTCATCATTTTATTCAAGTAGGAGAAGAGTATTTAGAAGACGGAATTCCACATATAGAAATGGTAAAAGAGTAAGATTAAAAATCTACTCTAAAACTTAAATTTGGAGTAAATGGGAGTGAATAATTATTTACTCTTCTAATATTATTTTCACTAAAATTATCTACAATATAATAAGAATCTAAAATATTTTGTTTGTCAGTAATATTAGTAAAACCAAGACTAATTTTAGATTTTATAGTATCAGAAAACTTAAACTTATAACTTCCAGAAAGATCAATTCTAAAGAAATTATCTAATACATGTTTGTTAGGATTATCATAATTTACAATCGTTATATTTCCATTTTGGATGGTTTCATTCCCTTTAACAGGCTTTGTATAAGGTCTTCCAGAACGTAAAATACCACCAAAAGAAACTTTTAATTTCTTTGTAAAATTATAATTAAAAGCAGCACTTAAAGAATGTGAAATATCTAAACTATTAGAAAACGTTTGTGGATTAAAAACATCAAAAGTATAATCGTTTTTTGAGTAGGTATAACTAAACCAAGTACTAATTTTTTTTGTCTGCTTATTAACTAAAAACTCAACTCCTTTTACATTATAATTACCAATAGAATTAAAGGTTTGTATATTATTGTAAAACCCTTGGTTTGCCGCTGTAATTCCACCTACTTTTTTATAAAAACTAGTAATATCTAAGTATAATTTATTTTTAGAATATGAAATACCTAATGAGGCTTGCTTACTTTTTATAATAGGTGTATTTTCATCATCAGAAAGAATCCATCTTCTTTTTTCTATCCCTAAAAAATTATCTTCAAAATCTATTTTCTGCGCTGTAGTTTGGTTTTTAAACTCTCCTTCTAATTTTATAGAAACTTCAGAATTTAATTTTTGTCTAATATTAATTCTTGGTTCAATTATATATTTATTAAACTTATGAAAGTAGTTTAAACGAACTCCAAATCTAGCATAAGTATTATTCATGTTGAGCTCAATTTCAGAAAATAAAGCACTTTTTAATAATACATTTTTCTCTGTTTTAGAAAAAGTTGGCGCATTTACAGTTGTAGTATTTCTAATGCCAATTTCATTGAAAACGATTCCATTAGAAAAATATAAAACATCAGAAAACTCGTATTTAGAATTCAGTTTTATTTCTGTTTCTAACACATTATTAAATTGTGTTTGAAATTGATCTGAGTCTTTATTATAGTCTGTTGAGTTTATTTTATAATCTGAAAAGAAAGCTGAAAGGCTAGTAGAAAAGTTAGAACTCCAAATAGCGTCCCAACTAATTTTTCCTCCCAAATTTTCTTGTTTTAAGGTACTGTTTTCTTCAATAGTATTGTTATTAGACATGTATTGTTCTTGATAGTCTAAATCGTTTTTTATATGTATAAAATTTGCTCTAACTGAGTGATTGTAATTAATATCGTACAAAACCTTAAAAGAATAATCATAGAAATAAAAATTTGTTTCTGAATTATTTACAGCATTAGATGAAATAGAATTATCTTGAAAACTCCTTGAAAAATAGTTGTTATAAGTAGGTGTGTTTATAACATCAGTAAAAGATCTTCTTGCAGAAATATGCAATTCCAAATTCTCTTTTATTGGAACCTGTGCAAACGCATCGGCACTCAATAAATTAAAACCACCACCACCAGAAAAATTATTAGTAATTCTATTTGAAGTTTCCATATTTATAGTTGATGAAACCCCATCTGAGAAAGCGCTACTTGTTCCGTTTTTAGTTACAGAAACTTTCTTTGTTAAATATGGATTATAAGCAGATATCAATCCAAAAAAATGACCAGAATGATACATTTTAATTCCATCCCAAAGTATTAAGTTCTGGTCATTTGTTCCACCTCTAACATTAATATTAGAAATACTTTCACTAACACTTTCTATTCCTGGAAGAATTTTAATGGTTTTTAAAATATCAGGTTCTATTAAACCAGGAAGAATTCCGAATTTTTTAGTGTTTAAAATAGTACTTCCATCAGCACTTTTTTGTAAACCAGAAGTTAAAAGTTTTGCCATTATAATCTCTGATAACTCTTCAGTTTCTTCTTCTAAAAAAATTTTCTTGCAGTTCGAACTTAAAAACATCTCTTTAGCTGAAATTTCTCTCGTTTTAAAACTGATAAAAGAAATGCTTAAAGTTGAATTTACGGGAACATTTTTTAAATAAAAAACACCCTCATTATCGGTTGTAGTTCCTAAATTATAACCATTTATTTTTATAGAGGTTAATAATAAGGGCTCCAACGATCTTGAATCTAAAATGGTTCCGCAAACAGAAATAAACTTATTTAAAAAAGAAACCGTTACATACCTATTGTCTAAAGTTTTAAACTGTAGAAAAGTTCTTTCGTTTAAAAAAGATAAAAGATCATCTATTAAAATACCTTTTATTGGTTGCTCTATGAAAACACCTTTTACATCATTATCAGAATATGAAAACTTAATATCATAGGTTTTTTCAAGTTTTAAAAGTAATGAAGATAGCGCCACTTTAGTACTAGTGTTTTGAGTATAAGCTACACTTACTATCAATAAAAAACTAATAAAAACAAACTGAAACTTATTTATCATAATTAAATATAGTAATTCTATTACCTTTAATTTTATAAGATAATTGTAATGGAATTGTAATTGATTGTAAAGCAATATTTACATCTGTATGTGTAAAACCCCCTGAATATAAAACATTTAAATCTACATTTTTAGTGTCAATTTTATAATTAAATTGGTTTTCTATTTCAGTTAAGACAAATCGCAAAGCAGTACTTTTAAAGTTAGATTCTTTTTGCAACCAAGTTTTTTCTTCTACATTAAAAGTATTGTTAGAGTCAATAACACCATTTACTAGTTTAAAGATGGTTCCTCGTGGTAATTTTACAAGCGTATCGTTATAAAGTACACTTACCAAACCTTCATAGGTTTTAACCTCAAAATAATTTTCTCTTTCCTTTATGTTAAATTGAGTTCCAAGAACAGTTACTTCACCAACAGCGGTATTCACTGTAAACTTTTTACCTTTCTGAACCTTAAAATAAGCCTCACCACTTAAGGTTAGGTTTCTGTTTTTTTTCCAGTCTTTTTTAGAATAAGAAATTTCTGAATTTGCGTTTAAAAGGACTTCAGAATTATCAGGTAAATTAAAAGTTTTTGTCTGTGCAAATTCTGTTTTAAAATTAGATGTATTGTTAAAAAGCAAAAAATATGAAGTTGTTAATAAAATCGTCACTGCTGCTGCATACTTATATATTTTTTTAAAGTTAAATTTAACAACTTTTCCTTTTTTAGAGTTGTTTTGTGTTTTTAACTTTAAGTCGGAAAGGGCTTTTTTAACATCAATATTTGGTGTCTCTATTTGAGCAGCATAATGCGCAATTTTTTCTAAAGTTTTAAAACCTTCAGCTTTTTTTAAACGCGCAAGTTCTTCGTTCGAAGCCTCTTTATTTAACCACTTTAATATGTCTTTTTTGTTTTCCATTTCTATGCTTCTATATACGTAACAATTAAAAAGTATTTTACCCTACCTTAAATACCATCAATTTTTGTTCTTAATTTTTTTAATGCTGATGACATTCTTTTTTCTACCGCTTTTTGAGAAATTTCTAAGATTTCTGCAATTTCTCTGTATTTTTTCCCGTCAATTCTATTCATTAAAAAAACTTCACGTTCACCTTCAGTTAAATCTGCAATAGCTCTTTTTAGTTTTTCTTTAAATTCTTCTTCTTCCAGTAAATAATCTGGGCTTTGGTTGTTAACATCTAAATAAGGACTGCTTTTAGCATACTCAAAAACCACTTTTTCATGCTTTATTTTATTTAGAAAAAGATTATTTATAACCGTAAATAAATAAGACTTTGCTTTAGAAAAATCTATTTTGGCACAATTTTCCCAAATTTTTATAAATGCTTCTTGAGCTAAATCTAAAGATGTATTTTTATCACCAGACTTATAGTAAGCAAAGTTACTAGCAGACTGAATATGACCAGTATAGAACTCATTAAAATAAATTTCATTACAAAGAGATTTATCAGTCATAAAGAGGTTTTAGGAGAAAAAAGTGTTATTTTTTAATGTAAAGGTAGGGTAAATTAATGTTTAGTTGTTTTACTAAAAGAAGGGCATAAAATTAGCCATTCAAAAAAATAAGGTAGGGTAAAATAGTATAAAGTTGTTTTACTGATATAAACAAGAAACATTAATTATTAAAACAGATTAAAATGAAAAAATTAAAATTAATTACAGTATTTGCTTTAACAGCAATTTTAGGGCTTACCTCTTGTCAATCAGAGGAAAGTACAGAGGTAGGATCAAACCCAAATACAAATTCATCAACATCTCCAACCGCATCTAACTATGAAAGAGCAGTAATGAATGATGGTTCTAATGATGATTTTTTAGATGGAAACGCTTGTATAGAGCTATTGTTTCCATTAATAGCAACTGTAAACGGTCAACAGGTTACACTGTTAAGTAGTTTAGATTTTTCTACAGTCTTAAATATTATGGGAGCGTTAAACGATGATAGCGACTCAGTAACTTTTAACTTTCCTATCAGTGTAATTACAAGTACTTATTTAGAGGTTGTTGTAAACAATCAATCTGAGCTTGACGCTTTAAACGAAGAATGCGAAAATGCAGAATCTCAAGGAGAAGATGCTATTTCTTGTATCGATATCCAATTTCCAGTTACACTATTAACGTATAGTGTTAATTTAGAACAAACTGGAAGTGTTGTTGTTCAATCAGACGAACAACTGTATATGTTTATGACGGGCTTACAAGCTGATGAATTATTTGCAGTAGATTATCCAATAAGCGCAACTTTTAGTAATGGAACGACCATTCAAATTAATAGCGATACAGAATTTCAAAACTCAATTACTGAATGTGTTCAATTTGAAGAGGAAGAACAAGAAGAAGAAGATACAGCTGATGAAGTAGAAGCTTTTTTAAGTGGAGCTACATTTATAGTAGAAACTTATACTATAGACGGCGTTAACACAGCAAACAATTATATAGATTGGTCTATAGAATTTACAAACGACTTAAAAGTCATTGCTACATCATCATTAGATGAAGTTGAAGGAACATATGCTGTAAGCTCAGAAATTGAAACTTTTGTAAATATTACTTTTCCAAGTAATACAGCTGTTAGTGATTTGGATGAAGATTGGATTGTAAGTTCGCTTAACACCGATGCAGATATAATTTCTTTTACAAGCAAAACAGATGCCTCTATAACGTTATATCTTATGAAAATTTAAATAGAAAGAGTTCGTTCGTAATTAGTTTTTAGTTAGTTGATGATGACTTTACAACTAATACAAAAATTCGTGTTAGTTGTAAAGTTTTAAATAAAAGTAAAATGAAAAACATTTTTTTAAAAGCAGTTTTAATTTGTAGCATTCTTTTTTCTTGTTCATCAGACACAGAACAAATTATAGACAATCAAATAGATAACGGAGATAATACAGATATCAGCGATAATACAGTTAATTTTTCTTTAAATAGAAAAGCTACAGGTTCTTCGGCAAACGATTTGCTTTCTGCAGATACCTTTCAAAAAATGATAGTTGAAGTTACCTATATAGAGGGTTTTGAACCAACTGAAATCTCCAAAAATAATTTTAAAAGCTTTATAGAGAGCAGAACCTTTAAACCAGAAGGAGTCCAGTTTATTGAAAAACAAATTTCACCAACAGGAAAAACAGAGTATACTTTAGAAGATGTTGTTATGATAGAAAAAGAACACAGAACGCAGTATAACACAAGCACAACAATTGCTGTTTGGGTTTTATTTATCAACGGAAAATCGTTTCGAGATACAAGTTCTAGTTCTATTTTAGGATACGCCTACTGGAACACTTCTTTTGCAATTTTTGAAGAAACAATTCACGGTTTAAGCAATAGTGCTTTTGAACCTGAAAGAAGTTTATTGGAATCATCAGTTATTCATCACGAATTCGGACATATTTTAGGATTAACAAATTTAGGAAGTGATTTACAAAGTGATCACGAAGATGCAGATCACCCTAAACATTGTAATGAAGAAGATTGTTTAATGTATTGGGCGGCAGAAACAAGTCAAGGAATTAGTAATATGCTTTCAGGGGGTCAAGTACCAACATTAGACGCACAATGTTTGGCAGATTTAAAAGCAAACGGAGGAAGATAATTTAAAAAATTAAAAAAAATGAAAACAATATATATAACAATAGCATTAATGATTTCTAGTATTATATCATTAAATGCACAAGACAGAAAGAATAAAGCAACAGTAGGTGTTAAAGGAGGTTATAATGTGTCTTCAGTTAGTTTTGACGGAACTTCAGAGACTGCAAAATTACACGGATTTCATATCGGTGTTTATGGAGAATCTTACTTTGGTAAATATTTTTCAATTCAACCAGAAATTATATACTCACAACAAGGGTATAAAATTATAGACGAGAACGGAACCTATACACAAAAGTTAGATTACATAAATGTTCCTTTGATGTTAAAACTATATCCTGTTAAAAGTTTCTTTATAGAAGCAGGACCACAAATAGGGTTTTCAATTTCGCATAAAGAAACCTTTGATTCTGGTTTTATTTTATATGATACCTCAGATGAATTTGAACCAAGTAATTTTGACTGGGGTGTTAATTTAGGAGCTGGCTTTAAAAGTGATGGAGGTATAAGTTTAGGAGCACGATATCATGTAGGTCAAAATGATATCTATGACCAAGACAAACCAAAAAATAGAGTTTGGCAACTCTATGTTGGCTTAGAGTTTTAGTCACAATCTTATAGGAGAAGGAGAGAAAAGGAGGGAAATAGTTATTTCTCTCTTTTTTTTGTTTATTTCATAAAACGAACCACCTCTTTTACCCCACTAACCTCTAAATCTCCTAACTTTAAATCACCAATTCGAACTCTTATTAAACGTAAAGTAGGGAAGCCTACAGCAGCAGTCATTTTACGAACTTGCCTAAATTTCCCTTCTCGAACAATGATAGAAACCCAACTTGTAGGACCATGTCTTTCATCTCTAATTTTCTGACTTCTTAAAGGAAATTTTGGATCTTCAATTAAAAAAGAATTACAAGGTTTTGTCATATATTTTTTCCCATCAAAACCAATTTCTACGCCCGTCTCTAACTTTTCTACAGCCTCTGGTGTAATTACTCCATCTACTTGAACATAATATTCTTTTTCATATTTACTACTTCTAATTTCTTCTGATATTTTTCCATTAGTAGTTAGTAAAAGTAAGCCTTCAGAAGCAACATCTAAACGTCCAATCGCCATAGTTCCATCAGGAAAATTATGTAATTCTCCTAATAATTTTTTCTTTCGCTTTGCGGGATTTACAAATTGAGAAATACACCCCCAAGGCTTATGAATAATAAAATGACGGTGGTTTTCTATCAAATTATACGGTTTTAATTGTTATAGAAAAATTATTTTTTTCTTTAGATAAGCGCATGTTTTTTTCAGAAAAATTTTGATCTGTATAAGAAGTATATTGTGTAATTGGCTCTATACAAAGCATGTTATTTACCTCTGTCCAAAGCATAAAATTATCAAAACCTTTAGTAGAAATTTCCAGATCTTTTTTATCAATATGCTGCAATCTTATTTTATCAGAATTTAAAACAGGAAATGCGTTAGAACCTGCTTTATAAATAGCATCCAATGTGATTTTTTTATCTTTTGACACTAAAGTTTCTTTACCAGAATCTGACAATAAAAAAGCTGGATGATATCCTAACATAAAAGGCATTCCTTTTTCAGAGTCAATAATAAATTCTATTTTTAAAACATCATTTTTTAATGTAAATTTCTTTTCAAACGTAAAATCAAATGGCCAAAATAAATATTCTTCAGTAGATTTTTTTGAAAATTTACGATTCTTTACAAGTGCATCTTTTTTATATTTTTTAATGAAATTTGCGCTGTTTTCATCAGTAGAAATTAAAGTGTAATCTAGTTCTCGCAAAAAACCATGTTGATCTTGAATTGCATCACCATTTTTCGTGTGAACTTTAAAATTATTTTTAGAAGTTGGGCCTATTATAGGGAACATTTCATCATCAGAATTAGGCCAACCTTTATTTCCTTTTTGATGAATGTATTCTTGGTTTTCTATTTGAAAACTAACCAACTCTCCCTTATCAATTGTAACTCGACTATTCGTGTTTTTTAATAAAATTTTAGAAATCATCTTTTTCATTTTTTTATGTAAAAATAGTAAAAAATGTAATTTGTTTTCTAGTAAAAAGATTTATATTTTTGTAACTTGTGGCACTTATTTAAAAATAAAATTAGGAAGATTTATGGCAGCAGATAAAGAAAAAGCAGCAAAACTAAAAGCATTACAACTTACTTTAGACAAGTTAGATAAAACTTATGGAAAAGGTGCTGTAATGAAACTAGGAGATGTAGTTACTGAAGATATAGATGCAATTTCATCTGGATCTTTAGGTTTAGATTTAGCTTTAGGTGTAGGTGGTTATCCAAGAGGAAGGGTTATAGAAATTTATGGTCCAGAATCTTCAGGTAAAACAACATTAACATTACATGCAATTGCAGAAGCTCAAAAAGCTGGTGGAATTGCCGCTTTTATTGATGCAGAACATGCATTTGATAAATTTTATGCACAAAATTTAGGAGTAGATATTGATAATTTAATTATTTCTCAACCAGATCATGGTGAGCAAGCATTAGAAATTGCAGAAAACTTAATTCGTTCTGGAGCAATCGATATTGTTGTAATAGATTCTGTTGCAGCTTTAACTCCAAAAGCTGAAATTGAAGGTGAAATGGGAGATTCTAAAATGGGTCTTCATGCACGTTTAATGTCACAAGCTTTACGTAAATTAACAGGGACTATTTCTAAAACAAAATGTACTGTTATTTTCATTAACCAATTAAGAGAGAAAATTGGAGTAATGTTTGGTAACCCAGAAACAACAACTGGTGGAAATGCATTAAAGTTTTATGCCTCTGTACGTTTAGATATTAGAAGAAGAACACAAATTAAAGATGGTGATAGAGTTATTGGTAACAGTACGAAAGTTAAAGTTGTAAAAAACAAAGTGGCCCCACCTTTTCAAATTGCAGAATTTGATATTATGTATGGTTTAGGAATATCAAAAGTTGGTGAGATTTTAGATATTGGAGTAGAGCTAGGCATTGTAAAGAAAAGCGGCTCTTGGTTTAGCTACGGAGAAACCAAATTAGGGCAAGGTAGAGATGCTGTAAAAGGTTTAATCAAAGACAACCCAGAATTAGCAGAAGAATTGGAAGGGAAAATAAAGGAAGCTATTGAAAATCAAGATTAAAGATTAATAGTTCTAACTATTATTAAAACTGCTAAAGAAATAATCAATCTATAGCAGTTTTTTATATTTATAAAATGATTACAATATCAGAAAACATACAATTAACATCGGTTTTGAGTACAGATGCTAAATTTCTTTTTAAATTAATGAAAGAAATTTACCCTGTCGCTTACAGTCATTTTTGGACAGATAAAGGAGATTGGTACGTGAACACACAATATTCTGAAGAAAATATTTTAAAAGAAATTTCAGAAGAAAATTCAGACAATTATTTAGTTCTTTTTAAGGATGAAATTATTGGTAATTTTAGAATTATTTGGGATGAAAAACTAAAAGGATTAACACAAGAGAAACAAGTAAAATTACACCGAATTTATTTACAACAAAAAACACAAGGAAATGGAATTGGAAAAAAAGTGCTTTCTTGGTTAGAAGATAAAGCGAAACAAAAAGGGTATGAAGTTGTTTGGTTAGATGCAATGAATGAGCAGCCTCAAGCTTTTCAGTTTTATAAAAAGCTAGGTTATAAATATCATTCTCACATTATTTTACCATTTGATTTATTATATGATGCCGTTCGAAAAATGAGTCAAGTCTATAAAGAAATTTAAACTCCAGTACTTCCAAAACCACCTGCGCCACGACTGGTTTCACTTAAAATTTTAACTTCTTTCCAATTTACACGTTCATGTTTTGCAATGATTAATTGCGCAATTCTTTCTCCATCATTTACAATAAACTCTTCATTTGATAAATTAACTAAAATTACGCCAATTTCACCTCTATAATCAGCGTCTACCGTTCCTGGAGAGTTTAAAACAGTAATTCCTTTTTTAGCAGCTAATCCACTCCTTGGTCTAACTTGTGCTTCAAAACCAATAGGCAAGGCTATAAATAAACCTGTTTTTATAATGGCTCTTTCTAAGGGTTTAAGTGTTATTGCGTTTTCAATATTTGCGCGTAAATCCATACCTGCCGCACCATTAGTTTCGTAACTAGGAGTTGCGTGTTTAGATTTGTTAATTATTTGTACGTTCATTTTTTTAAAATAAGATAGTATACAAATATAATAAATCAACCTAGGATTCCGTATAAGTTAATAGTTTTCTTACATTTGAAATCTAAATTTATAGAGATGAGTGAACATCAGAAGATTGCCGTTTTAGGAGGTGGAAGTTGGGCAACAGCAATTGTTAAAATGTTGATAGAAAACCTAGAAACTGTTGGTTGGTATATGAGAAGTGTTCAGGCAATAGAGCATATTAAAGAAAATCACCACAATCCAAAGTATTTACGTTCTGCAGAATTAAATCCTAAATATTTAGATTTATCAGACGATATAAATTATATGATTGCTAATTACGATGTTTTAATTTTTGCAATTCCTTCCGCATTTTTAACAAGTGAATTAGAAAAATTAAAAGAACCTTTAGAAAATAAAACTATTTTTTCTGCTATTAAAGGTATTGTGCCAGAAACAGGTTTAATCGTTGGCGAACACTTTAATAGGAAGTACAATATACCTCTAGAAAACATTGGTGTAATCACAGGACCTTGCCATGCAGAAGAGGTTGCAATGGAACGGTTATCGTATTTAACAATAGCTTGTATAGATAAGAAAAAGGCAGAATTAATGAGTAACTCTCTGAAAAGTTGGTATATAAAAACCAAAATTTCTGATGATATTATTGGTACAGAATATGCCGCAATGTTAAAAAACATTTATGCTGTTGCCGCAGGAATAGCACATGGTTTAGGTTACGGTGATAATTTTCAATCTGTATTAATGAGTAATGCAATTCGTGAAATGAAACGCTTTATAAAAAAAGTACATAAAATGAAACGTAACATTAACAATTCTGCATATTTAGGTGATTTGTTAGTAACCGGATATTCAACATTTAGTAGAAACAGACAATTTGGAAATATGATTGGCAAAGGCTACACTGTTAAATCTGCTCAGCTAGAAATGAGTATGATTGCCGAAGGGTATTACGCGACCAAAAGTGCTTTCAAAATTAAAGAAGAGAAAAGTGCAAAAACACCAATTATAGATGCAGTTTACAATGTTTTGTATAATGATAAAGATCCTAAAAAAGAATTTAAAAAGTTGACAAATAAGTTGGATTAATTGTTTAATTTTGAACAGTTAAAACTATTTTTTAACTTTTACTATGAAAACAATACAAGAAGTTGTAGAAAGTACCATTAGAAAAACACCTTTTATTGAAGAAGCTTTGCATGAAAAGTTAATTAATGTTTCTTCTTTGGCACGAATTATTTTACCAGAAGTTTCAAAAGCTTTAAAAAAAGATGTTAAAGTTGGTGCAGTGATGATGGCAATTAATAGGTTGTCTCCAGCAAGTGAGTTGCGTATTAGAAAAAACATTAAAAAATTAGCGCTAGACTTAGGAGATGTAATTGTAAGGTCGGATTTATGTGATTTTACTTTTAAAAACACACCCTCGTTGCTAAGGGAAATTGCTAAGATATTAACACAATGTGCAGAAAATTCTGACTACTTTTTAACAGTTTCTCAAGGAATTTTCGAAACAAATATTGTGACCAGTAAAAACTTAAGACCTTTTGTTGAAGAAATTTTCGAAAAAGAATTTTTGATAAATAGCGTTTTAGAACTTGCATCTATTACGATAAAATTACCTAGAGGAAATTTAGATCAATCGGGTATTTACTACTTTATATTAAAGCAATTAGCTTGGGCAGATATTCCTTTACAAGAAATTATTTCAACCACAAATGAAATGACAATTGTTGTAAAAGAACACGATATTAATCAAACATTTGCTATTTTAATGGATATGAAATTAAAATAAAAAAATGGCTAAAAATGATCCTTATGCAGCTTTAAGAATAAAGGAGTTTAATATATTTTTACTGGTTAGGTTTCTACTTGTTTTTGGATGGTCCATGCAATTTATTGTGATTGAATGGCAAGTGTATACCATCACAAAAGATCCTTTATCATTAGGTATTATAGGTTTAATGGAAATTATTCCTGCTTTTTCTATGGCATTATTTGCAGGTCATATCGTAGATCAAAAAGAAAAAAGAAATTTGTTAGCAATTTGTACAGCTGCTTTTTCTTTGATTAGTTTAGGTTTGTTTTTATTGACTTCTAATAGCGCTGTTGGTGATTGGTCTACAAATTCAATTTTATATTCAATTTACGGTTTGGTGTTTTTTGGTGGTTTTTTACGTTCCTTTTTTGGGCCAACAATTTTCTCTTTAGTCGCCTTACTTGTTCCTAAAAAAATATATCATAATGCTGCAACTTGGAGTACAAGTACCTGGAAAACTGCATCTGTTTCAGGTGCGCTTTTTGGTGGTTTTTTTATTAGTTGGATTGGTGTTGACAAAACGCTATGTTTAGTTTTTATTTTAGTCATTTTATCTCTTATTATACTCTTTCAAATTAAAAAGCAACCTATTCTAAACACAAAAATAGGTGAACCTATTGTGCAAAGTTTAAAAGCTGGTATTCAATTTGTTTTTCAAAATAAAGCAATTTTAGGAACGCTAACGTTAGATATGATTGCTGTTCTATTTGGAGGAACAGTCGCAATCTTATCAGTATTTGCACAAGATATTTTAAAAGTAGGGCCTGAAGGTTTTGGCCTTTTAAACGCCTCTATTTCTATGGGAAGTATCCTTACGATGTTTTTAACAACCTATATTCCTATCAACAGAAACACAGGTAAAAAGATGTTAATTTCTGTTTTCATTTTTGGATTAAGTATCATTGCTTTTGGATTGTCATCTATTTTTTGGGTAAGTATTTTAGCACTATTTATAAGTGGAGCTGCAGACGGAATTTCGATGGTCATAAGACAAACTATTTTACAACTTAAAACACCTGATGAAATGAGAGGTAGAGTTTCTTCTGTAAATTCAATGTTTGTAGGTTCTTCTAATGAGTTAGGTGCTTTCGAAAGTGGTTTAGCTGCCAAGATCTTAGGACCCATTGCAGCAGTCGTTTTTGGAGGAACGATGACTTTAATAACAGTTGTTACTACAGGAATTGCAAGTCCTACAATTCTTAATTTAGATTTAACAGAAGATATTAAAGAGCACGAAAAGGAAGAATAATTTTTTACTTTTTTAGGCATACTTTTTGAAGTATAATAAAAAATCAATGATGCTATGAAATCATTAATTACTTTTTCTTTATTACTATTTTCTATTACTTTTTTTTCGCAAAAAATTACATTAAAAGTTTTAGATTTTGACACGAATGCACCTATAGAAAGGGCGCACGTTTTTTTTATAAACAAAACAACATATACCAATGAAAAAGGGGAGTTCTCTTTTAAACTAAAGAAAGAAGATCGTATTACTTTTTCTGTTACACATCTTAAATACAATACAAAAGAAGTTGTGTACAGTAAAAGCAATACGTCTTTAATTATATTTCTTACAGAAAAGCAAGAAACGTTAGAAAGCATTCAAATTAATGCCAAAAGGAAACTTAAAAGCACTATTTATTTTAAAAAGTTACAAGATTTACCAAAATCAGTTTATTCTTTCGGGTCTGTTTTAAACAATAGTAAAATTTATATTTTCGGGGGCGATGCGTCAAGCGAATACGAAAAAAATAAAGAAGGATTAAGTCAGCTTCAATTTAGTAGTGAAGCGGAAATAATGAGGTTTTTACAAAAACCAAAACTAATTAGTTTTAATAATTATCTAGGAGATATACAGTCTTATGATATTTCTGATAAGAAATGGAGTATTAAAAAAGATAAACTTATAAAAAGAGCCTATCACAACGCAATATTTTACCAGGATACTGTTCTTCTAATTGGTGGTAAAATGCTATCCAAAAAAAAGGCAAGAGAGTTACTATCAGATCAAATAGAACTCGTTTCATTAAAAGATTTATCTATTAAAAAGGATAAAACAAATCCACATCAGGCAGTAGATTTTGGTGCTGTACTTTATAATGATAAAATTTTGGTTTTTGGTGGTTCGATTAAGCAGCATAAAAACGGAAGAATAAAATATTCTAATGATATTCATTTTTATGATTTAAAAACCGGTTATTGGTATTTACTAACTAAAATGTCTAAAAGAAAAGAAGTTACCGGTATTGTTTTTGAAGATAAATTGTACTTATTTGGCGGATATAATAATAAAAATCTTACAGAAATTGAATCTTTCAACTTAAAAACAGGAAAGTGGAAAAAGGAAGGAAACCTTTTTAGAGGGATGAAAAAACCTGCGATTTCTAAAGATAAAGAATTTATTTATTTACAAGAAGACGGCAAAATAATAACATTTAAACCCAAAACAAATACTTTAAAAGAGTATAAAATAGATTTAAACCTCAAAGGGTCAGAAATGCATTATGATAACGAAAAGCTTTATATTCTTGGAGGTTACCATGTAGAGGACTTTAGAAAATCTCCCTCTAATGGTCTTTACACTATAAAAATTTCTGAATTTTTTAGAACCAAGCCTATTAATATAAATAAGCTTTAAGCCTATTAATTAGATGTATACTTTTTACAACTTTTAATCTTAAGGTTATTTTCACTAAATATAGTAGCTGCTCTTTTTATAAAAGAACTTGCCTTTTGTTTGAGGTAACTTGAACTATATTTTCGCAAGCCTTAAAATTAACTATTAGAAATATAAATTACTGTAGAAAAACAGATTATAAAAACCTGTGAGCTATAAATAATATTTTTTTATTCCTGAATCCGTTGTTACTTTTACCCAAAAAAAGTCACATCTTTTAATTCTTCATCTAATTCATTTCTGCTTTTTTGTGTCGTATTTTCATCCCAAGAAAAATGCTCTTTAAATTCATTAAGAACATATTCTTTATACAAAAACACGCTCTGCGTGTCAAAAAATAAGCGACCTGTTCTGCGCATAAAAAAGTCTGTAGGTGTGCACGCCATTTCATAATTTATAGCAAACCAAACTTCTGCTTTTATCATT
>CEWR01140111.1_pt1 | contig 36240 bp, 34 predicted proteins | sample 356321 | NCBI WGS metagenome assembly CEWR01 (sample SAMEA2621551, study PRJEB7988) | marine metagenome | biome: marine biome (ENVO:00000447); feature: mesopelagic zone (ENVO:00000213); material: "saline water (ENVO:00002010), including plankton (ENVO:xxxxxxxx)" | depth 790 m
AAGACACCAAGGGTCGAATCCACCTTAATCTTCTAGCGAATGCATTGATGCCGACCCTCGAACGCTTCTATATCGCGATCGCCCTTCTCGACAAGGCCGGAAACGCTATGTATACACGCGTTACTTTGGTCGAAAGCGCTTGTCGAACCGCACGTCGCTTCTCGGCCTTGTACGGGACGAACGCGCCCGAGTTTTCTGATCCTGTTCTCTTTCGCGGATTGATCATCACGCTCGAAGACCGTGGGGTCGTCCGCACAGATAGTGACGGTTACCTTTACTTTGACTCATCGATCAGGGAACTCATTCGAGCATCTCATCACGTCATCAAGGCAGAATTGCAACAGTCCATCCCACCGTCGCCTCTCGCCTGATTTGTAGCCTAATTTCGGTCGGCTCGATAGATATCGAAGCGGACGCTCCGTGCTCGAATTTGCCAATCGGGGGCCCTTATTACTGGTGGTGCCTTTATTCGGTTCTTAACCACCACGCGCTGGTTGGCACGTTCGATTGACCACTCGGCGATCTCACGAGCGTCTGATTGCTCGGCTAAATCGGCGAGCACTTGCATAGGGTACGAAGGCAGAGCGGTTTTAGGATGTGCAGGGAACATGGGGTCTAAATACACGACATCCCAGCCCCGCGTTCGATCCGCTAACAGCTCCCGAACATCAATGCGCATACAATCGAGTGAGCAAAGTTTGAAGCGCTTGATCCGATCATAAAGCATCGCGAAAACTAGCGGTTGCAACTCACAACAAGTGACTACGCAACCGAGAGTCGCGAGCGTAAGGCCGTCCGTGCCCCAGCCCGCGAATGCGTCAAGAACTGTCATACCCTCGCGAACACCACACGCTCTCGATAAAGGTGAACGGCGTCCAGATAGCGAGCGCCTTCGGATCTCATCCAGTGACAAGCGCATGGATTGTTTGCCCGGATGTCGAAGAGTCAAATCAGACTCATCGAGATAGAGATACCAGTCATTCGGCGCGAATTTGGTCGGAGCAACACCGTATCCGATCGCCGAGGTGAAATCCCGCGCACGCTCTTCTGCGTCGTCAAAATAGACGATCAAATCAACAGCCTCGCTGCGAGTCTCTGTCAATCCAATGTCTTGAAAGCAAATTTCTTTCCTTCCTCACCAACCGGCCAAGGTTATCGGCCGTCTGTACCACGCCATGGCGTGTCTCCCTCCACGTAAACAGGAAGCCCCTGCTCCGCATTCAGCCAACCTCCAACTTCGCGCTGCGCAATCCTTAATACATGGCGCGCGGAAAGTGCAACTTGAGAATCACTGACAATGCGGTGTTTAACGCGATAAACCTTCTCATCGACCAACTGGTCGCTCGAAGTAGTTGTTAAATTTCCAAATCTCGAATTAAACCCGGCGACATAGACAAAACTTTGTCGAGATCGTCGGGACGTCACGAATTCGGTGAGTCGACAATCTTGTTCCAAGCTGGATAAGGCCATCGCTTTCGAGGTCTGAACCGGACAAACCGGAATATCCCATGCCAAGGCGATCCCTTGCGCTATTCCAGCAGCGATCCGGACACCCGTAAAAGAACCCGGCCCAGCGGAAAAAGCGACGCAGGCGACCTCGTCGCGTTCAATCGGTGACGCCGACAGAACTGCGTCGACCATCGATAGCACGATTTCGTTGTGCAGCCTCATTGCCAGCCGTGTATCCTCAAGCACCATTTCGTTATTACCAATAGCGACCGAACAGAGCTCAGCGGTGGTTTCCAAAGCTAATAACGCGACCATACGTGCATGCTAAACGTTGACGACGCGTTGCGAAAACTCGGTGATCTAACCTCGCCGGTCTTAGACACCGAAGTGATCCCTCTAACCGAATCCAAAGGACGCGTCGTGGCGTCCGCCGTCGACGCCCCCATGGACTTGCCGCCCTTCGACGCGTCGGCCATGGATGGGTATGCGCTTCACGCGAACGACCTCAACCAAGACGGAGAGCTTGCCGTGGTTGGCGAAAGCAGGGCGGGACACGTTTGCCAAGATCCGGTAGCGCCTGGTACAGCCATACGCATATTTACCGGAGCCCCAATACCCAGAGGCACTTCCGCGGTTGTCATTCAAGAAGACGTTGAAAGGCACGGAGATCAGATTCGTTTTCGTGCATCGCTTGAAATCGGCGAAAACATTCGGAGTCGGGGTCACGACATAGCCAAGACGCAACTTCTCGCAAAAAGTGGTGATCGGCTCGATGCATACAAGATTAGTTGGTTAGCTGCTTGTGGAGTGACCAACGTAACAGCCGTGCGTCGGATCCGTGTGGCTTTATTTTCAACAGGCGATGAATTAATTGATCCCGGGACACCGTTGGGCCCGGGCCAGATATATGACGCCAACCGTACCGCTCTTCGCGAACTGGTTTCGGAGCGTCCCGTTGAGGTGTTGGATCTAGGAGCTCTCCCCGACAATCCTCAAGCGATCAACCGAGCACTAGAAACCGCTGTGGAAACTGCGGATGTCGTAGTCACGAGTGGTGGCGTCTCCGTGGGTGACGCTGATTATGTTAAAGATGTAGTGGCCCAGGCCGGTTCGTTAGATTTCTGGAAAATTGCATTGAAACCGGGCAAACCACTCGCGGTGGGACGAGTCGGCAAAGCACTTTTCTTTGGCCTCCCTGGGAATCCTGTTTCGACCATCATTACCTATTTATTGTTTGTCGCACCAACGATCGATCGGCTTTGCGGGATGCCTGACAGTAAGCCCTATCGGTTACCGGCAATCCTGCAAGGAACGATTGAGCACCATCAAGGGCGCCGAGAATACGTACGGGGCATTTTCGGCACGAACGGCGATCGTGTCACTGTATCGCCAACCGGAGACCAAAGTTCCAATCGCCTTGCCACTTTTGCCAATGCAAATTGCTTAATCGTGGTATCTGAACAAACCGATGACATCAAGGCGGGCTCGATTGTGAACATTGTGCTATTGCCGACTGATCGTTCCCATATTTGGACCGGATGAGGTGGGAAACTGTACCGCGCGCAGTCCCGTTCAATCATTTAACGCTTCAAATACATTCTTGGTAATGTCCTGGACGGATCCTGTTCCACGAATCTTTGAGTATCTAACCGTACTGTCGCGATAGTACTCAACGAGGGGTCGAGTTTGATCGTGATAAACCTTAAGACGTTCTTTGACAGTTTCTTTCGCGTCATCAACTCGCTGCACCAACATATCCCCCGTTTGATCGTCCTTACCCTCCACGTCAGGTGGATTAAACACAACGTGATAAACGCGGCCACTTGCTTCATGTATTCGCCTTCCAGTGATCCGCCGAATCACTTCTTCATCGGACACATCAATCTCCAGAACATGGTCGAGGGCAATGCCATTCGACGTAAGCGCCTCTGCTTGAGGGATCGTTCTCGGAAAACCGTCGAATAGGAACCCACTTTTGCAGTCGGGCTCCAGCAAACGCTCCGTAATGAGCTCGAGGATCACGTTATCCGATACCAACTCACCCGCGTCCATAATCGACTTCACTCGCTGTCCCAAGATCGACCCTGCGGCAATGGCCGCACGCAGCATGTCCCCTGTCGATATCTGAGGAATGCTAAACCTCGCGCAAATTGCGTGGGCCTGCGTCCCTTTCCCGGCGCCCGGCGGTCCAAGTAGGATCAAATTCATGGGCAAATCTCCAACAAACTAAGGCGCGCAAAGAGTCGCCTGGGCGCTCACGCTACCGGTCAGATTAACAAAAGGATCCATTTTACTCGTATACAGTTCGCGGTCTTTAAACGAACGTTCACAGCATTCGTCAAGAACGCTCTAACCGACCAAAACTACCAACTATTTCTACGTGATTTGTATGCGCGAACATATCGAAGACCCGGGCTCTTTTGAGTTGACATCCAATTCGATCAAGTACGGCTGCGTCATCAGCAAACGTGGTCGGATTACAAGAAACATACACCACCCGTTTCGCCCGATGGGCGAATCGCGCGAACTCCGGTCCCGCGGCCAAGCCAGGGGAATCCAACAACATTTTATAGTCTGCCTCCGTTAATTCGTTATCTATTGGACAGCCGTCCCGATTCCGTAACCGTCCGCGGTTATCGCCGTCTAGACGGCATGATTAGAACCGCGAAAGAACTGACGCGACGCCAAAGGACGGTCTCCTAGCAGCGGTTTTAGCGCGCTGCGAAGTACGTGTTTGGCGACCCGGCGTGTCTCGGTCTTTGCATAATCGTCATCCGCGATCGCTAAGAGAACTCTGCCAGAAAGAGCGTCGGATGTTTTCTGTATCGATTCGAACCCAACGTTCGGTACAAATCGATAATACCTGTCGGGGGCAATGACATCCCCCGTGGTGTAGTCGTAGTTGAAGAGGAGATCATAGCCTGACTCGCGGAGCAGAGTCCGTTCAAAAGTGCGCAGTACCGGTTCTAATGTGTCACGGCGTGCGAGACCCGTAATCGCGTTGTCGTATGCGTGAAAAAGCGGCGGCGCAGATACCTCAACCGGCAACGCACGGACGATCAGTTCGTTTAAATAAAGACCCGCGTAGAGGTAACGATCTCGCAGTGAATGTTCGATCTCGATATCGTACGACGTCACCGTGACCATCTGCCCTTTCCCATGCCACGCCAACCCGTAACGTATAAAGGGTTCGAGCGATCCTCCTTGCTTCTTTCTCGCGCCCCGAAAAACACCGGCGAGACGACCGAACTCAGGGCTCAAGATGTCGGCAAGATAGCTGGTCTCTCGATAAGCTCGACGATGCAGGACATACCCAGGCTGTCTACGCTGGCGATCGGTCAACGATAACCAAATCTTGCCAACAGTTCGTCATTGTTCGACCAGCCCGGTTGCACCTTTACCCAAAGATTCAACATGACCTTTCCGCCAGCTAGATCCTCAATATTACCTCGAGCTTCCTGGCCGATTGCCTTGAGTCGTTTTCCACCCCGGCCGATAACGATAGCTTTTTGGCTCTGACGTTCGACGTAAATGACCGCATCAACTTCTGTGAGAATTTCGCCAGCGTCATAGCGCTCCACGACGACCGTGGCACGGTGAGGTAGTTCGTCGCCCAACTGCCGCATTAGTTTCTCTCGAATCGCTTCTGCAACCAAAAATACCAATGGTCGATCGGTCAAGGCATCGGAATCAAAAAGATGTGGTCCCTCTGGCATTAGGCGGGCAATTTCTGCGGACAGATCGTCAAGTCCCTGTCGATGGAGAGCCGACAATGGGATGATGGCTTCGAAAGCGTGTTTGTCTTGAATCTCATTTATAAGAGGAAGTAGAAGGTCTTTGCGGACCAATCGATCGATTTTGTTGATCCCACAGATTGTAGTAACGCCTTCGCGCTTAATCAGTGTCAACACAGTCTCGTCAGCCTCTGTCCATCCTCGCGCATCGACCAACAGTACCGCCAGATCAACATCCTCGACCGCCGCCATGGCTTGATTCGACATGTACCTGTTGATTTTTCGCCCATTTGGATCCGGTCCTAGACTACGTAATCCCGGGGTATCGACAAAAATTATTTGAGTCTCGTCTCGAGTAGAGATCCCTATAAGGTTAATCCGCGTGGTCTGCGGCTTCCGCGAAGTAATGGAAAGTTTGGTTCCCATGAGGTGGTTCAACAATGTCGATTTACCGACGTTTGGCCGTCCTACAATGCCCGCGTATCCGCACCGGGTTTTATTCACGCTTTCCCAACTCTTTCAACATCGCTTGTGCGGCTTCTTTTTCGGCGTCTCGACGCGACGTTCCCGCTCCGAAAGCAACAAGTTTGCGCGAATCTACGCGACACTCGACGCGATACCGACGATCGTGCGCGTCCCCAGTGTTTTCGACAACGTGGTAATACGGTAGATCGTCCCCTTGACCCTGCAGTTCCTCTTGCAGGAGGGTTTTCGGATCCTTGATAGGGTGTTCTTGCACTAACTCCAAACGACCCTTGAGCAACCGTACAATCACGTCCCGAGCAGCAACATAGCCGCCATCACGCACCACCGCGCCAATAATCGCCTCTAACGCATCCGCTAGGATGGAATCGCGGTTCCGCCCACCACTCTTCAGTTCGCCCGCACCTAGGGATAGACAGTTACCCAAATCAATTTCTTGAGCAACCAGAGCTAACGTACTGCCACGCACGAGCTCAACCCTCATTAGAGTCAGGTCAGCCTCCGAGGCTTCGGCAAAACGGGCGTACAACGCATCTGCAATGGCAAACCCCAGCGCGGCATCGCCGAGAAATTCGAGCCGTTCGTTGTTATCTCTACCCGCACTCCGATGCGTCAACGCAGACTTGAGAATCGCCGGATCCCGAAAGTTGTAACCAATTCGGTGCTGGAGGGCCTTGATAGTCAAGGCAGATGGGCTTTACGTCTCACTAGTAACACTATAGCAATCTTGAAATCGATACTCTGCTGACAAAAGCAGTGTTGCAATCTCTTGTTACGAAATCGTCGTTAACGCTCAATCTTCAAAGCGGCCAGGAACGCTTCCTGGGGGATTTCCACCCGTCCCACTTGTTTCATTCGTTTTTTCCCTGCTTTTTGTTTTTCGAGCAGTTTCTTCTTGCGCGTCACATCACCCCCATAACATTTCGAGGTCACATTCTTACGTAACGCTTTCACGGTTTGTCTCGAAACAACGTGACCTCCAATCGCCGCCTGAATCGCCACATCAAATAATTGCCTTGGGATTAACTCGCGCATCGTCTCGACGAGCTTACGCCCTCGAGTTTGTGCCTCGTCTTTGTGCGTTATGACGGCCAACGCGTCGACACGTTCACCGTTAATCAAAATATCAAGTCGAACTAACGGCGCCACTTCGAAGGAATGGAAACCATAATCTAACGACGCGAACCCACGACTGATCGATTTAAGTCGGTCAAAAAAATCCATGACTACCTCGCTCATCGGTATCGTATATGTGAGCGAGACCTGCCCGCGCGTATATTCCATGTTCTTTTGTACGCCGCGGCGTTCGACGCAAAGCGATATGACATTTCCAACATGTTCCTGGGGTAAGAGGATATTGACGAGAGCGATAGGCTCTTGCATCTCCGCAATGCTGCCCGGCTCCGGAAGTTGAGATGGATTATCTATCTGAATCGTTTCACCTTGCCTTGTGGTCACTTGATAGACCACCGTAGGAGCTGACGTGATTAACTCAATGTCGTATTCGCGCTCAAGTCGTTCCTGGACGATCTCCATGTGGAGCATCCCCAGAAATCCACAACGAAAACCATGCCCCAGGGCGTCCGACGTCTCCGGCTCATATTGCAACGACGCATCATTCAACCGAAGCTTAGCTAATGCATCCCGAAACGCTTCAAAATCGTCGGAACTAACCGGAAACATTCCGGCAAACACTTGCGGCTTAACGCGTTCAAATCCGGGGACCGGTAGCTCGTTCGCCCCTTCCTGAAGAAGTGTGTCACCAACCGGCGCACCGCGAATATCTTTTATTCCGGCAACGACATAACCAACATCCCCAGCCGCGAGTTCGGCTCGAACTTCTCGCTTCGGTGTAAATACCCCCACCTCGTCAACGACATGTATCTTCCCGACAGAATTCGCGAAAATCCGATCACCACGTTTCACGTGTCCGCCAAACACACGAACCAAAGACACAATCCCTAAATAGTTATCAAACCACGAGTCGACCACGAGAGCCCGCAGCCCCGAATCTCGGTCTCCACGAGGTGCCGGAATGTCGGCGATCAGCTGTTCAAGCAACGGCTCGATCCCGAGCCCAGTCTTAGCGCTTACTTCGATAATACCTTCCGAAGGCAATCCGATAATATTTTCAATTTCTTCCGCCACCCGCTCGGGATCGGCTTGCAGTAAGTCGATTTTATTTAAAACCGGAATCACTTCCAGACCTTGTTCGATCGCTGTATAGCAATTGGCGACGGACTGAGCCTCAACGCCCTGAGCTGCATCCACGACCAACAACGCGCCTTCGCACGCGGCGAGCGAACGCGAAACCTCGTAACTGAAATCAACATGTCCAGGGGTATCAATAAAGTTAAGGTGATACGTCTCGCCATCGGCACTCTTGTATTCCAATGCAACACTTTGGGACTTAATAGTGATGCCGCGTTCTCGCTCGAGCTCCATCGAGTCGAGTACCTGATCCTCCATCTCGCGATCGTTAAGGCCTCCACAAAGCTGAATCAAACGATCAGAAAGTGTGGACTTGCCATGGTCAATATGAGCGATGATGGAGAAGTTGCGGGTTCGATCTATACGAGTCACAACATTCTTGTTTACGACGGCAGTCGCGGAGCTTAACGTGTTTCGACGACTATTCGCGAGGGTGTTGCCGGTTCGATCAGGGAACCCGATCCACGAACATCAGACAATCGATCTTCATCGGCGGGCGTCTGTATCACTAGCCATAATCATCGAATCGAAAAATTGTCCAATTGGGAGGTATCAGCTCAACGAAAATAAACCATATCTGAAGCTATTTTTTTTGCAGTCTTCGCTGGTACTTCGCCCACGACGGTAACCAGTTGGTTCTTGCCCATCGGGCCTTGAAGCGTTCGGGTGACAACGGTCGTAGCCCCGTTTCGCCGTTCGAAATTCACCTCGCGACGATTCGGCATTGCTTGTACAAATACCGAAAACGCCGTAAATCCATCTGAGTAAATCAACGTGTCAACGTCATCGCGCTCACGCATCGCCTGAGAAATATTCGAACGATAGTTGTCGAATCCGCGGGGCACCCACTGTGGGCGCCAGTGAATCCGCTGTTCCGCATGGGGCTCGGCTCTTGACTCTAGTTTCATCGTTGTTTTGACCTCACCAGCACGCTCTTCTGGAATGACAGCTGTTCGGGGAATGCCCCCAATCGTCAGATGAGCGAACTGAAACCGTTCGAGTCGCGATCCCGTCAGGTCGTAGCGCTCAAACCGCAAAAGCAATCCCGTCGCGTGATCTAACCAAATACCAACGCCGTATCGATCCTGGTCACGTGGCACGATGCTTAATCGTATCGCGCGTCTGCCGGCCACTCGACCCGAACCGTTCAACTCGACCAGATATAGATCGTCGATCGTGTCTAACGGCCTCGAAAAGGCCTGAACAAAGCGTGTTGGCGGAACTGCTTTCTCGAGTTCTAGAATCTTGTCCTTGGGTTGCAAAATCCGCGTGATTTCGAGACCCCGGCGAATAAATTCGCGCCGCGCCCCATCCAGATGGATGAGTCGCTCGTGCTCAATGCCGTCAATTACGACGTGTACGACACGAAGTGTGGTGAGGTCTGTCCCACTTTGGTAACTGAATACCCCATCGTAATCGAGGGTTCGAAACCCTCGATTCATGGTATCAATCCATTCGAGCGCGGACCGCTCGGCGCCACATACCATTACCGCACCAATAACAAAAACCAGAACGGTACTTCGGCAAATCGAAGCGATCATCTCATCGCCTCACCTTTCAGTCTCATGCGCGATGACTTTGACAAAAGGTATAGGCGCAGCGGAACGGTTCATGGAAACGTGTTGTGCATGCCGGATCAGATACGCTTCAGCGCGGAGAATGTCACTCTCTGCAGGAATACGGTCATCCGTTACGATGGGATCTGGCACAACGAGCGTGTCCGCAAGTTCGACCTGTGTAGTTCCTTCATCGTTTATGGTGATGATGATCGCGAGGGCCGCAATCGCCACAGCCAACGATGCTAACAAGGTTCCACGACTCAGCAGCCACGGCCTGTTCAATGTTCGGTCTCCCAGGATCTTTGGACCGGACGAAGATCCGTTGTCGCCGGATGAGGCTTCCCCTATGTCCAATTCTTCCAGATTTGAAAGCCCTTCCCGTTTGAGGATGCTCGAGATGACGTGGTAACGCGACCACGTGCTTTTCAAATCAGAATTACGAGCGATTTCGCCGATAACACGTCGAATCTCAAACTCCTCCGCTTCGTCGTCGAGCATGGCAGATACGAACTCTTTAAACTTTTCAGTCACCGGCTCGCACTGCCGCTCCGTATTTTCCTCTAATCACCACGAATCAAAAATCCTATACTTTTGTCTATCGCTTCCCTTGCCCGAAAGATTCTCGACCTCACGGTCCCCACCGGGCAATCCATAATCTCCGCAATCTGTTCGTAGGTTAGACCATCGAATTCTCGAAAAGTTACCGCATTCTTTAAATCGTTGGGTAATGCGTCCAGCGCCTTACGAATAGCTACTTCGAGTTCGCTGGCCAGATATTCATTTTCTGGATCGCCGAGTTCCCGTAGTGCGCTCGTCGCCTCTCTCAACTCAATTTCGTCAATGTCACCTTGCAACGTGCTGGGGCGCCTATTTTGGGCCGAGATATAATTTTTCGCCGTATTTATCGCGATCCTGTACAACCATGTATAGAAAGCGCTTTCGAGTCGAAAACGAGGTAAGGCACGGTAAGCCTTTATAAATGACTCCTGGACAACATCGTCTATCTCTCCTTCGCGAAGCACGAACCGACTGACAAGACCATGAATCTTGTGGCGGTGACGGAGAAAGAGCAGATCAAAGGCACTCCGGTCACCTCTCTGCACTCGTCGAACCAACTCTCGGTCCGTGTCGGCAGTCAATATCGCCCTCCGGCAGTATAGTTCGATCCGAGCAGTCGATATTCTGCACGTTGGGTCCTGTATATACTATTGGGCAACGATTTCGAATCGTTCGTCGCGAGTAATCTCTTGACTCTTCGATATTCCACCGATGTGTTAGTCGTAGGCAGTGGGGCCGCGGGCCTCGCGACCGCATTGCATCTATCACCCCATGCACGGGTCATTGTCCTTTCCAAAGACGACATTCGAGGTGGCTCTACCAATCGCGCACAGGGCGGAGTGGCTACGGTATCGCAACCGGCCGATAGCGTTGACGCCCACGTCCACGATACGGTCGTGGCGGGCGCCGGTCTTTGTAACGAAAAAATCGTCCGGTACGTTGTTAATCGAGCACGCAAAGCTATCGATCATATTGAGGATCTCGGACTCGAATTCGACCAGCAAGATGACGGTCCCCACCTGACTCGGGAAGGAGGGCATACACACCGTAGGGTTTTGCACGTCGCAGATACTACGGGCCACGCGATCGCGACAACCCTTATAAATCGTGTTCTTAGCGATGCCAAAATCAGAATTCTGACCAAGCGTGTCGCGATCGATGTAGTTACAACCGGAAAGTCTACTCCCAACGACTCACGAACTATGGGGGCGTACGTCTACAACGCCGAAACGGGCAACGTTGAAGTCATCGAGGCCCGCTATGTCGTTCTTGCAACGGGCGGCGCGAGTAAAGTTTACCAGTACACCAGCAATCCAGACGGCTCGACCGGGGATGGAATCGCTATGGCTTGGCGAGCCGGTTGCCGGGTCGCAAATATGGAATTCAACCAATTTCACCCGACCTGTCTGTATCACCCAGACGCCAGGTCGTTTCTTATTTCGGAAGCCATCCGAGGCGAAGGAGGCAAGCTTGTTCTCGGAGATGGCGAACGCTTTATGGAACGATTCGATCCCCGCGCTGAAATGGCACCACGAGACGTGGTCGCTAGGGCGATCGATTTTGAAATGAAGCGTCTTGGTCAGGAATGCGTATATCTAGACGTCACGCACCTTCTCGACAAAAAAATCGAGCAACGCTTTCCCAACATACTCGAAACATGCCTTGGGGTTGGAATCGACATGCGACGCGATCGCATTCCCGTTGTACCAGCCGCACACTACACCTGTGGCGGGGTATTGGTAGACGAGAGCGGCCAAACGGATATAGATGGCCTTTACGCAGTAGGTGAAACCGCATATACCGGATTACACGGAGCCAATCGTCTTGCGAGTAATTCACTACTTGAATGTTTAGTCTTTGCTCGATCCGTCGCAGACGATATCGCGAACGAAATCCCAGATAACCGGGATAATCGAGGCGATATTCCCGATTGGGACGAAAGCCGGGTAACTGACTCCGATGAAAACGTCATTCTTTCCCATAATTGGTCCGAACTTCGCCGATGCATGTGGAACTATGTTGGCATTGTCCGAACCAACAAGCGCCTCGAACGGGCGGCCCGAAGAATTGGACTGCTGAAGCAGGAAGTGCACGATTACTACTCAAATTATCGGGTCAACAGTGACCTCATTGAACTTCGAAACTTAATCCATGTTGCCGAACTGATGGTGCAAGCCGCACAGTGGCGACGCGAAAGTCGGGGCTTGCATTACACGCTCGACTACCCCCAGTCTCAGGCCGACGCACGTCCTAGTATTCTGTATCCAGTAGTTGATCCGCTTGACGTCCTTCAACCGATCAATCGACACACAAAACATTCAAAATCGCGCTAGCAACGACCCGCGACGCATTAGCTTTGTGTCGTTCTCGCGAGAAATGGGCGGACCCAAGAAGCAACATAGAAATCTTTACGAAATCAGGCTTTTTCAAAATCCCCGCCAACAGACTGTTTAATGACATCGACGATTTTTTTATAGCGCCCGGGTACACTTTCGCTCGACGTTAGCCAAACATACGCGTCCACGTCATCCGCAGTTAATAGATCTAAATAATCGCGACGCAGACGCTCAGGAAGGCCGGCAAAACAGTTCTCTACGAACGGCACGAAGATGAGATCGAGCTCCAACAAACCTCGACGACTGCGCCAGCGGGCTTTACGCTCATCCTCTTCCATTGATATCCCCCAAGCGTGGTCACCCGATCATGCACAATCCGACCTTGGTAAACTAGCAACATGGCCTTCTCTACTGAACAAAACGACGATTTGATTCTACAAACACTTTCGGGCCCGGACGCCGCAAATTTCCTCCAGGGCTATGTAACTTGCGACGTCGAGACAGTGACCTTGCATGCAGCAATGCCTATGGCATTCACGAGTCTTCAGGGACGCGTCATTGCCAACGGCTGGATGTTTGGGTCTCCCGCGGAAGTGAGTTTCATCGTCCATCGAAGCGTCGTCGAGTCGCTTGATGCGCACCTATCCAAATACCTAGTTTTTTCGAAATCGACGATCGTCGAGGGCGCGAAATCGGTCATTCAATTTTCCGCTTCAGGTTCAAATAGAGTAACGCTCAAACCATTCGATTGGATTGTCGAAGCATTCCCTCATCATTCAAAATCACGTGAACAACCGCCTCTTGCGGACGTCGCTGTCACAAATGAATTCGCCATTGTGACGAAAAGTACCGCAGACCGCTTTCTGCCGCAGATGCTTGGACTCACCGCATTTGAAACCGTTAGTTTTAGTAAGGGTTGTTATCTCGGTCAGGAGATCGTCGCCCGAGCCGAGCATCGTGGCGTTGTAAAACGTCGATTACGGCAGTACTTGTGGGTAGGCGAAAAACCTCATCCGGGCCAAGATATTAATGAATCAGGAACCAACGGTACCGTAATCACGGCCAACGATGTCTATGCCTTAATCGTCAGTAACAGTGACAACGCCATCCTCAACACTGCACATTGTGAATTGACGCTCGTTCAAAATAATTAGTCGCGTTGCGAGTTTTACATGCCTTCTCACTTACTCAGTGAGTTCTCAAAGAAACTAATTAATAAGACCACGGAAGTTGACACGTAAGCTCTAAAAGCTGGTTACAGCACCTCGATGCGGTACGTTTTAGCTTATCTATCCCACGTCGAACCAATCCACAGGTGCCCGCCCGTGTGCAACTAAATATTGATTCGCTCTCGAGAAGTGACGACAACCGAAAAAACCTTTATGTGCCGATAACGGCGACGGGTGCGGAGCTACGAGGACGCAATGTTTATCTCGATTAACCATGGCGCCTTTGCGCTTCGCGTAACTTCCCCAAAGCATAAACACCACGTGCTCCCGCTCCCGATCGATCACTTCAACAACCCTATCGGTAAAGGTCTCCCAACCCATGCCCTGATGCGAACCAGCACGTCCGCGCGCAACGGTAAGAACAGAGTTCAAAAGCAAGACTCCTTGGAGTGCCCAGGGCTCTAGGCAACCTTTACCCGGCACAATCTTACTGTTGCTATTACCCCCGGGTACGGTCTCATCGCTCATATCTTTTTCAATTTCTCGAAAGATGTTCGCTAGCGAGGGCGGCGGAGCGACGCCCTGTGGAACACTGAAACAGAGACCGTGGGCTTGGCCTGGGCCGTGATAAGGGTCTTGCCCAATAATGACGATTCGCGTGTCTGGCAATGGACAAGAATCGAGGGCCTTGAATATCTCTGTCCCAACCGGATACACAGTTTTGCGGGCTCGTTTTTCGTCGATCAGAAAGGCACGCAAACGTACAAGGTATGCGGCGTCAAACTCCTTTGCGAGTGCGGCTTTCCAGCTACTCTCCAGGACCACTCGGTCCCTCTGTTCCGTCACTCCTCTCGCGACCTCATCTGTGGAAACAGCAAAACGTCGCGTATCGAGGGGGAATTCGTCACCAGCATTACCAGGCGATCGATACCAATACCCTCCCCAGCCGTCGGCGGCAGACCGTATTCAAGCGCTTTTATATAATCGGCGTCGAAGTGCATCGCTTCCGTATCACCCATAGATTGTTGTTCGGCTTGTTTGAGGAACCGGTCGGCTTGATCCTCTGGATCGTTTAATTCGGAAAACCCGTTCGCAATCTCACGCCCAGCGATAAAGAGCTCAAATCGATCTGTAAACTCGGGTCGCCGATCGCTCTTGCGGGCTAAAGGAGACACCTCAGCTGGATAGCCCGTAACGAACGTTGGCGCAATGAGCGTCTTTTCGACACGCGCTTCAAACAACGCCACGAGCGTTTTGCCCAGTTCCCAATCAGGGTCAACCTCCACGGATGCCGTTTCAGCAGCCGTTACGATTGTTTTAGGGTCACGTAATTTTTTTGCCGATACTCCGATTTCATAGGCTACTGCTTCAGTCATATCGATGCGACGTATGGGTCGGCCAAAGTCGATTCGTTCGTCTTGGAATTCGATTACCGAAGAACCCGCCACCGTCTCAACAACTTCGCGTAGAAGTTCTTCGGTCAGATCCATTAGGTCCTCGTACGTCGCGTATGCCTGATAGAACTCAAGCATAGTGAATTCGGGATTGTGGCGGCTAGAAAGGCCTTCATTACGAAAATTGCGGTTGATCTCGTACACGCGTTCGAATCCCCCCACGACGAGCCGCTTTAAATAAAGTTCTGGCGCAACCCTCAAATAAAGCTCCATGTCTAAACTGTTGTGATGGGTGGTGAAAGGCCGTGCATTCGCGCCACCTGGAATGGGATGCATCATCGGGGTTTCAACTTCCAGGTATTCCCGAGCATCAAAAAATCGACGAATGGTTGAAATGACGCGACTGCGATTACGGAATACGGCACGCGTCGAGTCGCTCATAATAAGATCGACATATCGAAGTCGATATTTGAGTTCCCGATCGCTAATGCCGTGATATTTCTCGGGCAGTGGTTGTAGCGATTTCGTAAGCAACACAATTTCAGACGCGTGGACAGTTAACTCGCCTTTCTTCGTCCGCATCATCGTCCCAGTCACGCCAACGATATCGCCCCGGTCATAAAGGTCATCAAATTCCTTATAGGTAGCCTCGCCCAGATCCTGTTGTCTTAGGTAGCACTGAATCTGATGTGTGCCGTCCTGCAGCGTAATAAAACTAGCTTTGCCCATAACACGTCGCAACATGATCCGACCCGCGACCTTGACATCCACCACTTTCTCTTCGAGGGCTTCTTTGGAGAAATCGCCGTAATGCGCGTGCAGTTGCGCCGCTAAATCCGAACGCTCGAATCCGCTCGGGTACGCGGCGCCCCGCCGTCGTAGTTCGACTAGTTTTTGTCGACGCGATGCCACGATGTCGTTCTCGTCAGTCATAAACCCGCCTTCAAACTCGCCTCCAAGAAGCCATCTATATCTCCGTCAAGGACGTTGACCGGATCCGCACGCTCCAGCTCTGTACGAAGATCCTTGACCCTAGACTGATCGAGGACGTACGACCGGATCTGCGAACCCCAGCCAATGTCAGCTTTTGTGTCCTCCAATGCCTGTTGTTCTTCTCTGCGGTGGTGTAATTCGCGTTCATACAACTTGGCCCGTAACTGTTTCCATGCGTTATCTCGATTCTGGTGCTGCGACCTCTCGCTTTGGCACTGTACTACGACTCCCGTAGGTTCATGGGTTAGACGAACGGCGGAATCTGTTCGGTTCACATGCTGTCCTCCGGCACCACTGGCACGGTACGTATCCACCCGCACTTCTCCCGGATCAATTTCGATTTCGATTTCGTCATCTATCTCCGCCGATACAAATATCGATGCAAACGAAGTATGGCGACGATTCCCCGAATCAAAAGGCGATTTACGAACTAGTCGATGAACTCCCGTCTCAGTTCGCAACCAACCATAAGCGTATGTGCCCGAAAAAAGCACCGTTGCGCTTTTGATACCAGCGACCTCGCCATTGGAAAGTTCAATTAATTCCGTTTTGAGTCCGCGTTTCTCGCCCCAACGCAGATACATGCGGAGCAGCATTTCGGCCCAGTCCTGAGCCTCCGTCCCGCCCGAGCCGGATTGGACGTCGACGTACGCATTTGCCTCGTCCAATTCACCACTGAACATTCGGCGAAATTCAAGTATCTCCAACTCTTCGGCGTAGCCCTGCAGGTCGAGGTCGAGCTCACCAAGCGTCGCTGCGTCGCCTTCTTCGGAGGCTATTTCCGCCAGTTCCGACACATCGCCTAGGCCCTCCAATAGACTGTCTAACCCAGTCACCACAGCTTCGAGGGCCGCGCGTTCTCGCGCCAATTTCTCTGCTCGAGACGCGTCGGACCAGACATCCGACTCGGCGAGCTCGCGCTCTACTTCCTCGAGCCTTTCCTTGCGTTCTGAAACGTCAAAGATACCCCCGTAAGGCCTCGTTACGGGCCATCAGATCCTTGAGTCGCTCGCGGACAGAAGTGATTTCAGCCATTCGTACCCCTTGGGATAGCCGGCGATTCTAGCACGAGCGCCAATTAGCTCGGGGTTACATGCTCGACCAAAAGCTGCAGTGTCTCGTTGTTCAAATAGCGATTTACCTGAAGTTTGTACGCCATGATGATCCGATCAGAATTGATCGTCTGCTGGTTGAAAGCAATCGCATCGACAACTTTTTCCTGCTGTTTAACGATCAGTTTGAGGTGTTTCCCTTGGCCGACCATTCGCTGACTAATTAACTCAAATTCACCATGAAATACCGGCTCATCGAACCCTTGCCCCCACGGGCCATATTCTTCGATCAATCGAGCGTTATCGACGTTGAGATCCTCGACCGCCAGCACACCATCCGAAAAAACGATGCCGGCGAGATCGCGCGGCTCTACTCTACTCGCTACCGCTTCCGCAAAGGCTTTGCGGAAACGATCCAAGTGAATACGCCTGATTGTTAATCCCGCGGCCATCGCGTGGCCCCCAAATTTGTACACAAGGCCCGGAAAGCGGGTGGCTACATCATCGAGCGCGTCGCGGATGTGAAGCCCCGGAACGCTCCGTGCAGAGCCCTTTATTTCGCCTGGCGCGATATCACCGGAATCGGCGAACGCGATGACTGGCCGATGAAACCGTTCACGCATCCGACCTGCAACAATACCAACAACGCCCTGATGCCAAGATGCATCGTAAACGCATAGCGCGGGTGAATCGGCATCGATACTTTCCGATATCAACACCTTCGCTTCTACGTTCATTTCGTCTTCGATTGCTCGGCGTGCTTTATTGAGTTCATCCAGTGCGACCGCCATCGATCTTGCGCTCTCGAGGTCCCTGGACAACAAACACTGGATACCCAACCCTATATCGTCTAGACGCCCAGCGGCGTTCAGCCTTGGTCCAACAGCAAATCCTAGATCCTGGGCAGACAACGTCTCGAGACGTCGATCGGCAATTTCGATCAAGGCCTGCATCCCTGGTCGCAGGTGTCCCAAACGGATGCGGCGCAGACCCTGATGGACCAGGATTCGGTTGTTTCGGTCCAGTGGGACGACATCGGCTACAGTGCCCAATGCCACCAAATCGAGCCAATCCGCAAGGTTTGGCTCGGACAAATTGTGACTTTCGAAATAATTCTCCGCACGTAATGTGGCACGAACTACGGCCATTAAGTAGTAAGCGACGCCTACACCGGCCAGAAACGGGCTCTCAAATGTCGTCTCTTGTAAGTTCGGATTGACGATGGCGGTGGCCTTCGGAAGATCCTTGGGCGGCAGATGATGGTCGGTAATAACGACGTCAATCCCGAGTTCGTTGGCTACTTGAACCCCTTCAACACTGGATACCCCATTATCGACCGTAATGATGAGTGCTGGTTCCCCTTTCGCCGCGACAGCTACGATTTCGGGTGTTAGCCCATAACCGAAGTCAAACCGATTGGGGACCAAGTAATCGACATCCACCACACCCATTTCCTTCAACAGCGATACGACTAACGCCGATGCCGTGGCTCCATCAGCGTCGAAATCCCCGATGACTAGTATTCGTTCACTGTCATTTATCGCCCGCACCAGCCGCGACGCGGCTTGATCGACCCCTGGCAATCCCTTCGGCCCCAGTAGTAGATTGAGGGATAGATCGAGCTCTTTCTTGCTGGAAACACCACGCGCACCCAGAACCCTGGCAAAAAAAGGAGGAACAGCCAGTTCTTCACTCAGCTCCACAGACGGAATGTTTTGACCCCGTTCTTCGATGATCAGGGACCCGTTCATCAACGATCGAAATCGGCGACCCGAATACGACGAATTTGACCTCGCACACTCTCGAGACTCGATAACTGACTCAGTGCGTCATCCATCGATGCTTCAACAATACGTTCTGTGATCATCACAATGGGCACCCAAGGTTCTCCGTCACTTTTACGTATCGCTTCTCGTTTTTGTATTACCGCTTCGATTGAAATTCCTCCGCGACGCAGAATATCTCCTATTTCCCCAAAAACACCCGGTCGGTCCGCTGCAGGAATATTGAGGTAATAGCGAGACTCCGTCGCTGCAACAGGTACGCGCATTCCTTCGTTTTGACCAATCCTCAGCCGTGGGCAGGTGCCTCGGGCTATTTCGATCAAGTCACTGAGTACCGCCGACGCTGTCGGTAAGCCGCCCGCGCCCGGGCCGACGAGAAGTATCGAGCCAATCGCATCTGCACCCACAATCACCGCATTGGCCACCCCGGCCACATCGCCAACAAGATTCGTTGCTGAAATGAGCGAAGGGTGAACCCTCGCTTCAAACTTCTCTTCATTTCGACGGGCAATACCTACATGCCTAATCCGAAAACCTAATTCGCGCGCATACCGCAAATCTTCCACCGTTACTCCTGATATGCCTTCGATATACATATCGTCCATGCTTACTGGGATGTCGAATGCCAATGCCGCGAGCAGCGCCAATTTTTGCGCAGCATCAACACCGTCCACGTCAAACCTGGGATCCGCTTCTGCATAGCCCAACTCCTGCGCTTCCTTTAGGGCGTCGGCGAAGCTCGTTCCCTGTTCATCCATCGCAGTCAATATGTAGTTGCAAGTTCCGTTGATAATGCCGACCAGCCAGTCAACGCGATTTCCCGATAGGCCGCTTTTGAGCGTGCTCATGATTGGGATTCCACCCGCGACCGATGCCTCGATACCGAGTATCGCGTCACCTTTAAACCATTCGTTCGCGTGCGCCGCCAATACCGCCTTATTTGCAGTCACGATCGGTTTACCTCGAATCAGCGCACTTGAAATCAGCTCCCGAGCCGCATCCACACCGCCGATTAACTCGACAACAACGTCGACATTGTCGCGTAAGAGCGATTCCAAGTTGGTATCAAACACCGCCTTTCCAATGTCCACTTCGGGCTTCGCGGAACGGCTTGCGATGCGAACCACCTCGATCGGCATACCAGCTTGTCGAGTGATTCGTTCTGCGTTGTCCACCAATAAAGTCAGCAGGCCTTGCGCCACAGTACCTAACCCAGCAATACCAATCCGCAAAACCTTCTCATGGGGCGGGGAATTCTTAGCCAAACTTTCAGATCCCGAGTTCTTCGGCGAGTTTTTCCGCGGGCAGATAACCCGGCAACATACGGCCATCTGACAAGACTATCGAGGGCGTTCCAGTGACTCCTATACGACCGCCCAGTTCATATTGCGCCGCTACAGGATTCGGGCACGTCCTTTTTGGAATATTGTCACCTCGCTTTAACGTGGTTATTGCCCGTTGCGGGTCGTCAGAACACCATGCAGAAACGATCTTCGAATAAGACTCCGAACCAATCCCAGCGCGTGGATATGCGAGATAACGGATTTCAATGCCTCTCTCGTGATATTGAGGCATCTCGCGATGCAGTTTTTGACAGTATGCGCAATCAACGTCGGTGAAGACACTTACCGTAGCTAGCGTACCACCATTGGGTTCAAACGAGATTACCGACGCGGCGTCAACCTTTGCCATAAGTTCTTTACGACTCTCTTGACGCGCCAAATCAGGTAGATTGATGATCCCCTCACTTGAAAATTCATACATATCACCGACCAGGAAGTAATCCCCGCTAGCGCTCATGTATAGCGTACGGCCTCGATTAAGTAGAACTTCATAGAGACCATCGACTGGTGTTTTCTTTATCCGTTCAATTGCTAGTCCTGGACGCATTTCCGGTAACAATGTCCGAACTCTTTCGTGAACCTCATCCAACTCGGCTTGGTCCATGACGTCAGCACGGAGTAACACGCCCGAAAAAAAACCAACAATTATCAGCACGCGCGCGATCATCGCCACAGCTTAAACCTCCGGCAAGGCGGTTCCATCGGATCGTCCGATATCGCGGAACGATCACCCACGTGGGTGGTGGGTCGCATGCAATTCCTTAAGGCGCTCATTTGCTACGTGAGTATAGATCTGGGTAGTCGATAAATCTGCATGGCCCAGCATCATCTGTACTGCCCGAAGATCGGCCCCATGGTTTAAAAGATGCGTCGCAAACGCATGACGCAGTGTGTGTGGAGAAACCGACGAGCTGATACCTGCCCGCGCCGCATAACGTTTGACCGCATACCAAAAGGTCTGTCGGGCCATTTCCTGGCCTCGTGAGCTAGGGAACATGACATCGCTGACACGTCCTCGCAGCAGTGTCGGCCGCCCATCCCGTAAATAGCTTTCAACCCATTGCAAGGCAGCTTCTCCGACCGGGACCAAGCGCTCTCGAGATCCTTTACCCGTCACGCGCACAACGCCCTGACGTTGATTCAACGAAGACATCGTTAACCCGACCAACTCTGAGATTCTTAGTCCTGCCGCGTACAAAATCTCAAGCATCGTTCGGTCCCGGAATTCAACTGCGCTCCGCGAAGGTTCGGGCGCCATAAGTAATCGTTCGACCTCGTCTTCACTCAGCGACTCGGGCAATCGCCTTCCGGGCGTCGGGCTCAGTACGTTCGCGGTAGGATCCACAGAAAGTTCGCCGCGCTCAAGCGCATGGCGAAAATAGCCTCTTAGCGTTGAAAGTAGTCGCGCTACCGTTCGTGCAGAAATTCCTTGGTCATTACGGACGCTTAAATAATCCAACAACTCGGCTTCAGTAACGTCGAGCAAATCACCGTTGAACCATTCGCGAAAACCGACTAAATCGCTGCGGTATGAGTCCAGGGTCGACCGCGACAAGCCGCGTTGCAACCAAAGAACGTCCAGATACGTAGCGATCTCGGGAGAGATTGCCGACGCCTCTGCGTTACGCCGAGGCACCGACGTTCAGACCAAGGCAACTACGAAAACCATCGTCGCCTCAATGCGCGAAATTAGATTTTCTCCTTTATTCGCGCTGCGCGTCCCGATAGTTCCCGTAGGTAATAGAGTTTTGCCTGACGGACATCGCCCCGGCGCTTGATTTGAATCGACGAGATCACCGGACTATGAGTTTGAAAAGTACGCTCAACCCCCACTCCGTGAGAGATTTTACGAACGGTAAAAGCAGAGTTGACACCGCGATTTCGTTTCCCAATCACAACGCCCTCAAATGTCTGTATACGCTCTCTGTCGCCTTCACGTACGCGAACTTCTACTGAAACGGTGTCTCCTGGTCTGAAGGTTGGGACATCATCCTTCATCTGTTCGTTTTCGATCGCTTCGATCGTTTTATTCCGACGCATCGATCCAATCTCCCTCGTCACCAACCAATGGTTATGACGTTTCACCAATCGTATCTATCACTTCCATAAGCATGGCTCGTTCGGCTTGGCTCAACTCCTTGCCCAGGAGCATATCCGGCCGCTTCAACCACGTCCGACAGAGCGCTTGTTTTTGTCGCCATTCCTCGATGGCACTATGGTTACCCTGCAGTAGGATGTCGGGCACACCGTCTCCATCAAATTCCCGCGGTCGCGTATAGTGCGGAAAGTCGAGCAATCCGTCCATATGTGATTCACATTTTATTGAGTCGGGATTCCCGACAACCCCTGGCAATAGTCGAGCGACTGCGTCAAGAACCACCATCGCGGCTAGTTCCCCGCCGGAAAGCACAAAATCGCCAATGGATAGTTCGAAATCGGTTTCGCGTTCAATAAAACGCTCATCCACGCCCTCATAGCGACCTGCCACAAGTACCAGACCTGGTAATGTCGCCAATTCATTCGCTAGCGACTGCGTAAACTTCGTTCCCTGTGGCGACAGATAGACCGTTACTGGATTTTCTGTTGGACAAAGTCGACGCGCCTCCGAAACGCTGGCGGACAAAGGCCCAGCCATCATAACCATCCCGGGTCCACCGCCAAACGGCCGGTCATCAACCGTTCTGTGATTGTCCTCGGCATAATCGCGCGGATCGAATATGGCCAGTCCTAAATCACCTCTCGCGACCGCACGGCCGACAACACCTTCGTTCAGCGCGGTGCGGATTAAGTTCGGGAAAATACTGACGATTCCAGCCCACATCTCGTTCTAGTCCCAATCTTCCGGCCATCGAACCAAAATTGAGTCGCCAAGTTGCACCGAAACCACGGTGTTCGCAACAAAGGGGATTAGCCGTTCCCCTGCTACGTTCTTAACAACAATGACATCGTTAGCACCGGTTGACATCATGTCCTCTACGATGCCAAGTGCGACTTTGTTCTCATTGATCACGGGCAGCCCGATAAGTTGATGCCAGTAGTATTCGTCTGCCTTTGGTTCCGGAAAGGTCTCCACTGGGACACCGAGATGTCCACCTGAAAGATTTGCGGCTTCAGTACGATCTTCCATACCCGCGAACAGTCCCACGAAACTCTGCCGATAAGCCCTAACATCCAAGCAATCCCGTTGCTCCCACCCATGTCTACTTGAGCTTTTTATTAACCACGGTCGATACTCGATGAGATTACTAGACGGCTCCGTGTATGACTGCAGGTGAACCCAGCCTTTGATCCCGTATGGACGACCTATCCGGCCAATCACAACGACGGTATCCGCCCACGTGGACGGCATATCCGTTACTCCGTCGTTACCGTCGGTTCTTCGTCAACCGATTGTTTTCGAGCTTCGACGACTAAACCGCGCACGCGGTCACTCATCTGAGCTCCTACCGACACCCAGTGATCGACACGATCCAAGTCGACGCGTAAACGTTCCGCGTTCCCTCGCGCGTTTGGATCAAAAAACCCGACGCGTTCGATAAACCGGCCGTCACGCTGTGCCGACCGATTCGCAACGGTCAGGTGATAAAAAGGTGCCTTTTTTGCTCCATGCCGAGCAAGCCGAATAACGACCATTGGTTCCATTCAGGTGGATAGAAGCGCGCGATTCTACAACAACAGTTTGCAGTTAGGGAACACTCCGTATCGCCCCGCTCGACTATTTAAACTAACGTCGGCGTTGGGGTCTCCATGTCGGTTGAGTCTGCCCAACGCCCCTCATCATTTTTTCCATGCCACCTCGCCGAGTGACTCTTTTCATCATTTTCTGCATTTGTTTGTGCTGCTTAAGAAGTCGATTGATATCCTGTACTTGTGATCCGCTGCCCAAGGCTATGCGACGTTTGCGCGAACCGTTGATCACATCTGGAAACCGCCGTTCATGAACCGTCATTGAATCGATCATCACCGCCAGTTGAGCTAATTCATCGTCGTCGACCTGGCCTTGAGCGTTCGCCGGCAACATCCTTCCGCCAGGAAGCTTTTCGAGCACATTTGACATGCCCCCCAACTGAGCCATCTGCCCCAGCTGCTCGCGAAAATCCTCAAGATCGAACTTGCGACCGCGCTTGATCTTCTGAGCGAGTCGCGATGTTTTCTTCTTATCGACCTTACGTTCGACTTCTTCGATAAGTGTTAAAACGTCACCCATTCCGAGAATTCGAGAGGCAATTCGATCTGGGTGGAACGCCTCTAATCCGTCGCTTTTTTCACCGGTGCCTAAGAACTTCACCGGCTTACCCGTGACCGCGCGAACCGAAAGAGCGGCACCACCCCGAGCATCACCGTCCGCTTTGGTAAGAACAATACCCGTCAGTGGAATAGCTTCGTCGAACGCTTTTGACGTTAACGCGGCATCCTGCCCAGTCATAGCGTCAACGACAAACAACGTTTCTACCGGCGTCAGCGCTTGATGCAGTGAAGCTATTTCCGTCATCATCTCTTCGTCGATACTAAGTCGCCCGGCGGTATCGACGATTAAAACGTCGTCAAATTGAGTGCGCGCGTCGGTCAGCGCTCGATTGACAATATCCAGTGGAGACTCCGATTGGGTACTCGCAATAAATCGAGCTTGCACTTCTTCCGCTAGCCGACGTAATTGGGCGATGGCCGCAGGACGATATACGTCGGCGCTGACGACGGCGACTTTCTTACGCTCCCGCTCCCTCAAGAAACGCGCCAACTTCGCAACGGTGGTCGTCTTGCCGCTGCCCTGCAAACCCGCCACAAGCACCACGACGGGCGCCGGCGCGGTGAGATCGAGCGAATCGTTGGCAACGCCCATCAACTCGATGAGTTCCCGATGCACGATCTTTACGAAAGCGTCATGAGCATTCAACGAAGAAACAACTTTCTCGCCGATCGCCCGCTGTTGCACGCTCGCAACGAAACTCGATACGACGTCTAGTGCGACATCGGCCTCCAAAAGAGATCGACGCACCTCTCTAAGTGCATCTTGAATGTTTGTTTCGGTGAGCCGTTTCCCTGCCAACCCGCGTGCGGTCCGCGAAAGTCGATCGCTTAAACTTTCAAACATCCGTCTTCCTCTTTCTTAGCCAATTATAGGGGCCCGGAACGCGACCTTCACGGCATTCATCGGATGTGCCAGACTAATCGTCCATAACGCAACCATCAGCCCGAATGAATCCGGCCTTACCCGGTATCGTTGCCATCTCTTTTTATCTACTTGGCTCGTATTCGCAAGTCCGTAATTTGATCTCTCGTACCGTTACGCGTCGGTCCGAGCTTGTTCGCTTTGTGCTACCTGCCCTTATTTTTCACGGCCTATTCGTGTACAGCGTTCTCGAAACTAGTTCGGGGATAGATCTGTCGTTTTTCAATGTTGCAGCACTGATTTCCCTCACAATTAACGTTGCCGTATTACTAGCTTCGATTCGTGAACCCGTTCACAACCTCTATGTATTCGTCTTTCTAATATCGATTCTAACGGTTGCGGGTTGTCTCGTTGTGCACGCGCTCGCATTTAGCCCAACCGCCACTCCACGCTCCGTTTCACCCCCTTTGCTCTTTCACATCGTGGTTAGCGTCGTCGCGTATTCCATACTGACGTTAGCAGCGTGCCAATCCGTCTTGGTGCTGACGATGGAACGACGAATACGAAATCGAGCTGCCATCGACCTGTTCCACCTCTTACCGCCGCTCGAATCACTAGAAGCCATGCTTTTTCGGTTTCTTTGGGCGGGTCTTGCAATTCTCACCGTTTCAATTGCCACGGGCTTCGTGTTTCTCGCTGACAAATTCTCCGAACATCTCAGTCAACATCACACTGTACTTTCCGTCGCATCATGGGTCGTCTATACGAGCTTACTCGCCGGCCACACAAAATTTGGATGGCGCGGAGTCACTACGACACGATGGTCGTTGGTGGCATTCGTGTTGCTTGCACTCGCCTATTTCGGCACGAAGTTCGTGATCGAATTTCTACTTCAGCGAGGCTAGGAGTGGAAACCGTCACATTACCAACCACGTTACTTTTGTTTGCGATTCTCGTTCTGACCTTGTTGAGCGCTTATTTCTCAAGTTCTGAAACGGCCATGATGAAGCTGAATCCTTATCGGTTAAAAAACCTGGTCAGAAAAAAGCACCGTGGCGCACGGAAAGCCAATCGGCTTCTACGAAGGCAAGACCGCCTCTTGGGTGTGATTCTCATAGGCAATAATCTGGTTAACAACGTTGCCGCGACGGTGGCGGCAGTGATCGGCGTTAGGATATTTGGAGAGACCGGCCTAGTCGTAGCACCCATTGTGCTTACCATCTATTTCCTGATTTTTGCGGAGATCGCACCGAAGACCATAGCTGCGGAACGTCCCGAAACGATCGCATTCCCTTCGGCGTACATTCTTGACCCACTACTCAAGGTCTCATGGCCGCTGGTAGCTGCAGTTAACTGGATCAGCAACGCTATCGTTGAGCCCTTTAAGTCACGCACTGCCGCGGTTCCGGGGGATCTCAGTATGGAAGAGCTTAGAACCGTCGTCGACTCGGGCGCCGATTTACCACAACAACGTCAGAACATGTTGCTTGGTGTACTAGATCTCGACAACGTTACGGTTGACGACATTATGGTTCCGCGTGCCGAAATAGCTGGTATCAACATCGACGTGTCCTACACGGATATCGTTGGGGAAATCGTCAACTCCCAGCACACGCGTCTTCCCGTCTATCGGGAAACCATCAATAACGTCTTGGGTATCCTGCATTTGCGTCGTGCAAGCCGCTTTTTAACGCAAGCTGCCTTTAGTCGTTCGGAATTACTTCAGGAAACGGAAGAACCGTATTTCGTCCCGGAAGGCACGCCGCTGCCTACCCAGTTGATCAACTTTCAGAGAAACAAGAATCGTATCGCCCTAGTCGTTGATGAGTATGGAGAAATACAAGGCATCGTCACGCTCGAAGATATTCTTGAAGAAATTGTGGGCGAATTCACCACCGATTTCGCTTCCGACATACCGGAAATTCATCCTCAAAACGATGGGTCTTATTTCATTGAAGGTATGGCGCTATTGCGGGACGTTAATCGAGCGCTCGGCTGGGAGCTGCCCACCATCGGTCCACGTACAATAAACGGGCTAATCCTTGAGCACCTCGAATTCATTCCCGAAACAAATGTATGCTTGCGAATCGGTCGTTACCTACTCGAGACGCTCCAAATTTCGGACAACGTAGTCAAGACTGTACGTATTTCTCAAGTCGATTTGCCTCAGCCAAATCCCGATGAGGAAGAGGAAGACGAATACGAGTGAATTATTCCTTTACCGCTGTTTCCACCGACGATTCACCGCCGAAATGATGGCCTGTAGCGAAGCGGTAATAGTGTTTTGGCTTAATCCAACGCCGTAGCACCGGTCGGATCCGTTATCAATTGCGAGTAGACAGATCGCGGCAGCATCCTTTCCTACCGAATCGTTGCCCGATGTCAATGCGTGCTCATGGTAATCAACGATGTTCAATGGTTCGTTAAGCGTCTCGACCATCCCGTTAACAAACGCTTCAATCGGCCCCGAACCGTCACCCGATATCGACACTGTATTTTCGGAGACCTCGATCTTCGCCTCGCATCTCTGCGATTCCCCATCACCGCGCCGCAAATCGTAATCAATCAGCCGGTATGGTCCACTATCAACAACATATTCTTCGATAAGCGACCCGCGAATTTCTTCCGGCGTTACTTCGCGGTTCAGTGATTCAGTGAGGATTTGTACAGCACGAGAAAACTCAACCAACATCGCCCTCGGCAGCACGATCCCAAAATGCTGCTCGAGAACAAATCCGACACCTCCTTTACCCGATTGGCTATTCACCCTGATCGTTTCCTTATATGAGGAACCGACATCCGAAGGGTCTATCGGTAGGTAGGGGACCTCCCAATGACCGGAGCCCAACCTCGCCATACCCTTTTTGATTGCATCTTGGTGCGACCCCGAAAACGCTGTGAATACAAGATCACCGGCATACGGATGGCGTTCGTGGACCGGAAGCTTGTTAATTTCTTCAACCGTAGATCGGATATTCGGCATGTCTCGCAAGTCGAGTTCAGGATCGACGCCTTGCGAAAATAAGTTCATGGCGACCGTGACAATGTCACAATTACCGGTCCGCTCACCGTTCCCAAACAATGTTCCTTCGACTCTCTCAGCTCCAGCCATCAAGGCAAGCTCGGTGGCGGCTACCCCAGTGCCACGATCATTGTGGGTATGCAAACTGATAACGGTCGATTCACGCTGTCGAAAATTTCGACAGAAATACTCGATCTGATCTGCGTATATGTTCGGTGTCGCCATTTCAACGGTCGACGGTAGGTTGATGATGACTTTGTCTTCGCTGGTCCCACCCCACGCGTCAACTACCGCATCACAAATTTCAATCGAAAAATCGAGTTCAGTACCCGTAAAGCTCTCCGGGGAATATTCAAACGTAACGTTTGTACCATCCAGCTGTTGTAAGCCTTCTTTAGCAAGACGCGTTCCCTGAACCGCCAGGTCGACAATACCTGGGCGATCCATGTCGAAAACGACCCGCCGTTGCAGCGCCGATGTCGAGTTGTACAAGTGGAATATTGCGTTTGGCGCATCCGCTAAAGCCTCTACTGTCCGATCGATCAATTCGCGTCTCGCCTGACACAGGACCTGAATGGTCACGTTCTCGGGTACCATTCCGCCATCGATGATCTTTCGAATGAAATCAAAATCTGGTTGAGACGCAGCTGGAAATCCAACCTCAATTTCGATGAAGCCGAGCTCAAGCAGCAATTCGTACATGCGCTGCTTCTCGTCAACATTCATCGGATCGATAAGGGCTTGGTTGCCATCCCTCAAATCAACGCTGCACCAGCGTGGAGCTTTATTCAGTGTACGATCAGGCCACCGACGTTCCGTAAGTTCGACGGGTTTGAAAGGTCTGTATTTATGAAACGGCATCGCACCGCGGCGGCGTCCTGATTGCTGCTGCTCGTTCATCGGATATCTCTAGCCAGTTTTGTCATTGAGGGTTTCATTAAGTCGGGCATTTACGGCCCTGTTCAAAGATGGTTGCCAGCTACGCCGGCAGTCGCAGAGCAAATAGACCAGACAATAGTTTTTTGAGCGCATATTCGCAGGCATGCGGGTCCGCCAACTTCCGCACCACTAACCGAATCTGCGATTTACAGGACCCTTGGGTTGTTTTATCAATCGCCACAAAGCGCGCCTCACAGGAGCGCGAACTATAAGCCCAGGGGTAACCGAACGCCAATAGTGCCGATCTGGTAGACCGTCAGTTGTTGCTAGACGCCGCCATTTATTCGAGCTCGACAGAGACCATCTGTGCGACGGTTAAGGCTTTGGCACGAGCTTCTTCCAGGTCCCCACCGAGCGCCAGACCAACACCCATTCGGCGTTCTCCGAGCACTTCAGGCTTTCCGAAGAGCCGAAGCTGGGTATCAGGCTCCGTTAACGCACGCTCCAAGTTTCCAAAGACGATACTGGAGGAATCTCCTTCAGCAATAATGACGGCGGACGCGGCCGGTCCTCTCTGCCTGATCGCCGGCACTGGCATGCCGAGAATCGCCCGAACATGAAGGGCAAACTCAGTCAGATCCTGACTGATCAATGTCACCATACCGGTATCGTGGGGCCTGGGACTGACTTCGCTAAACCAAACTTCGTCACCTTCGATAAAAAACTCCACGCCAAAGATTCCATGGCCACCCAACTCGCCAGTGATTCGACCAGCGATCTGCTCGCATTCCGCACGTGCGGAAAGGCTCATAGGTTGCGGTTGCCACGATTCTTGGTAATCACCACCCTCCTGCCGATGCCCAATCGGCTCGCAAAAGGCAACACCATCAATGTGTTGCACCGTTAATAGCGTGATTTCGTAATCGAAATCTACGAACCCTTCGACAATCACCTTATCTGCGCCGCCACGTGCACCTTCTTGCGCATACGTCCAACTGGCAAGAGCTTCCGCTGGATTAGCAACGGTGGACTGTCCCTTGCCCGAAGAACTCATGACCGGCTTAACGATACATGGCGTCCCAACTTCCTTGACAGCTGCCAAGTACTCTTCTTCGGTCGCAGCAAATACATAGGGCGAGGTTTGAATGCCGAGAGATTCTGCCGCAAGACGTCTGATGCCTTCCCTATTCATCGTCAATCGCGCAGCGTTAGCAGTCGGAATGACTCGAAATCCTTCAGCTTCGAGCTCAACGAGTGTCGCCGTCGCTATTGCTTCTATCTCCGGAACGATGAGATCGGGTTTTTCGTCATAAATAACCTGACGCAGCGCATCGGCATCCAACATATTGATCACATGACTCCGATGGGCTACTTGCATGCCCGGCGCATTGGCGTATCGATCGACCGCGACCACTTCAACGCCAAGACGTTGGAATTCGATTACCACTTCCTTACCTAGTTCTCCTGATCCCAGCATCAGTGCTCGAGTCCCGGACATAGAAAGCGGTGTTCCTATTCTCGTCATATCGCCTCCGACATTCTTTGCGCGCGTAAACCTTCGCGATAGCGACGCGCATTGATTACATACCGTTCTGAGAATCCAGTGATTTCTTCAATTTCCGCGTACGTGATTTGCCGAATCACTTTTCCCGGCGAACCGAGAACGAGGGATCCATCGGGGATTTCCTTGCCTTCGGTAATCAACGTATTACTACCGACAAGGCAGTTGTTACCAATGATGGCCCCGTTCATAACAATTGAGTTAATCCCGATTAACGAGTTATTGCCGATCGTGCATCCATGCAAGACCGCTTTGTGTCCCACCGTAACGCGGTCGCCAATCGAAACTGGGAAATCTTCGTCCATATGAACAACACAATTGTCCTGAATGTTGGACTCTACGCCGACAACTATTGAATCGTAGTCGCCCCTCAGCACCGCCCCCCACCAGACGCTCGCGTGATTCTTCAAGGTCACAGCTCCGATGACCACCGCGGTATCTGCAATGAAGTACTGGCCTTCGGTCTGAATGCTTCGGTTCTCGAGTTCGTAAATCATGAACGCCCCCTTTCAACAAATACATTTTGCGCTCCGCCCACTCTGCGTTACAAATGGTGTTCGTATTTCATGTTAATTTCGTTTGGTCGTCTTAATGGGGTCTTTCAAATATCCGATGAAGTTCTGCAGTACCTGCAGTGCACCAGTCACCGTAAAGGTGCCCCTCGGAGATAATCGCCCAAGGGCAGTCTGCGACGCGTGTGGAGCGATCCACTACGATAATCCCAAAGTGGTGGTCGGTTGCTTGGTGGTCGCCGGCAGTAGCGTCCTTTTGTGTCGACGCGGAATCGATCCACGTTCAGGCTTTTGGACATTGCCTGCTGGATACCTTGAAAAAGGCGAAACCACTGAACAAGGCGCTGTTCGGGAAACATGGGAGGAGGCACGTGCACGCGTCGATATCGACTCCCTCTATACGATCTTCGATCTCCCCTACATATCGCAAATCTACATGTTCTACCGAGCAAGATTACGAGACGGCCGCTTTTCGGCCGGCGAGGAAACCGTCGAGGCACGGGTCTTCGTCGAAAGAGATATCCCCTGGGGCGAACTCGCATTCCCCGTGGTAGACCGAACTCTGGAGCACTATTTTCGTGACCGACGAAACGACGAATTTCCCATACGCTCGGAATCCATAAAAAAACGGCCGATTCGTCGACAACCTTAAATTTCCCCGGAATTATTAGCCCAATGCGACTCGAACGTTGCGGAACAAGCGTAGCCACGGACCATCTTCACGATCGATATCTTCCGTAGCGACGTAGGAATTTTGCACGGTACGAAAGACCCGCTCCGGATGCGGCATCATGGCCAGTACGCGACCCGTCGTCGAAGTCATGCCCGCAATCCCTTCAGGCGAGCCGTTAGGGTTCGCGGGGTACGAAATGCAAACACCGAGCGAGTCCACATATTGTGCAGCCACCATTCCTGTCGCTTCAAAATCAGCCATTGCTTTCGCATTTTCAAACTGTGCTCGACCTTCTCCATGCGCCACCGGTATCGGAATTTGACTATCTCCCATAGCTATGAGCCAGGGCGACTCGCTCAGCGCGATGCGAACTTGCACGGTTCGAGCCTCGAATTGATCCGAGCGGTTTCGCACGAAGCGAGGCCAGGACCCCGCGCCCGGTATCAATTCTTTAAGCTGGGTCAGCATCTGACAGCCGTTGCACACACCAAGTGCAAACGTATCTTCCTCAAAGAATCGCTGGAACTGGTCTCTGACGGCTTCGTCAAAAAGTATGGATTTAGCCCAGCCGCCGCCGCCGCCTAGAACATCGCCATATGAGAAGCCACCGCACGCGGCAAGCACGCGGTAGTCCGAAAGATCTTTTAACCCGGAAAACAAATCGGACATATGGACGTCCTCTGCTTCGAATCCGGCACGGTCAAACGCCGCCGCCATTTCAATCTGACCGTTGACACCTTGATCTCGGAGAATAGCAACCCGCGGACGAGCACTCGTAAAAGAAGCAACTACGTTGTCAGACGGATCAAACAACAGCCGCTCACTCACTCCTGAATCATGCGCTTCGATCATGCCGTACTCCTCGTCTGCACACTCCGTGTCGTCACGCAATCGCTGCATTTGATAGCTCGTCGTCGCCCATATTTGTTCTAACGCTGATCTCGATGAATGAAAAACCTCGCGTCCGTTGACGCTAACGAAAATTTCTTCATCCATTCGAGTTCTACCAACGTCGGCTACGCAAATATTTGCCGCGGCTGCATCAGTCTCAACGGACACTACATCGCTCGTTGGAACTTGGATGACAATGCCCACCTCCTCGTTGAAGAGGTCCGCTAGGACATAATCGGATGCGAGAATATCTACGCCGATCCGTCCTGCAAAAGCCATCTCAAGCAACGTGACGATAAGCCCGCCGTCGGAGCGATCATGCAACGCTAGAACACGCCGATTCGCACATATTTTTTGTACGGTCTGTAGGAAAACCTTTAGCGTCTTCGCGTCATCGATGTCTGGGCATTCGTCCTCAAATCCCTCAAAAACCTGCGAAATCGCACTACCACCAAGCCGCGCCTTGCGGTTAAGCGTGAGCAGTAATAACTGCGTTTCACCACGCCGTAATTCCGGTGTGATTACGTTGCGAGCATCAGTGATTGGACCAAATGCACTGATATTCAGGGTCACGGGCGATGTCACGGATTGAGAATCCTCCGACGTGGTCCATGAGGTCTGCATCGAAAGACTATCTTTTCCTACTGGAATAGCGATCCCCAAAGCGGGACAGAGTTCCAGCCCAACGGCGCTGACAGCTTCATGAAGCGCTTGATTCTGACCCTCGTGATCGGCGGCGGCCATCCAGTTTGCCGACAGAACGACGCGATCAAGACTCTCCAAGGGCACGCCCATCAAGTTAGTCAACGACTCGGCCACCGCCATGCGCGCCGAAGCCGCCGAATCAACTGTCGCGAGGGCAGGTCTTTCACCCATCGCCATTGCTTCTCCACGATACGTATCGAACCCAGCCAATGTAACGGCTGAGTCGGCGACGGGAACTTGATATCGCCCGACCATCTGATCGCGCGCGACAAGACCGGTGATACTTCGATCGCCTATCGTAACCAGGAATTTCTTGGATCCGACCGCTGGGAAACGCAAGACTCGACGAATCGCCTCCTCAAAATCGACATCGGGAAATTCGGATCGTGCGAGAGGTTTCGTCTGAGTTTGATAGACGCGCTGCACCTTGGGAGGTTTACCAAGCAAAGTTGAAAGGGGTAGATCAACAGCTGTAAGGCCCGTTTCACCGTCCTTAACCTGAAGTATTTTCTCCTCAGTCGCTTGGCCAACGATCGCGTACGGGCACCGTTCGCGCCGACAGATCGAATCAAAATGTTCGAGTTCCTCTTGTGCCACTGCAAGTACATAGCGTTCCTGAGCTTCGTTACACCAGACCTCCATCGGCGACATCGCAGGATCAGCATTGGGGATGGCTTGAAGATCGATACGGCCACCTCGCCTCGCGTCATGAACGAGCTCAGGTATCGCGTTTGAGAGACCTCCTGCGCCTACATCGTGAATGCGGAGGATCGGATTTTGTGACCCCAACGCTACACATCGATCAATTACTTCCTGGCAACGGCGTTGCATCTCCGCGTTATCTCGTTGTACCGAAGCAAAATCTAGTTCACTCGACGAAGTACCGGAACCAACGCTAGAGGCGGCGCCACCTCCGAGCCCAATCAACATGGCTGGTCCACCCAATACGATCAAATGAGCGTAAACAGGAATTTCGTCCGCATCGATATGGCAGCCACGGATGGTGCCCAAGCCACCGGCAACCATAACTGGTTTGTGGTATCCCCATTCGGAAAACGCGTCCACACGTTGTTCGAATGTCCGAAAATACCCGCAAAGAGCAGGTCGTCCGAATTCGTTGTTAAACGCGGCTGCGCCCACGGGTCCCTCCAGCATTATGTCGAGTGCCGAAACAATTCGCTCCGGCTTCCCAAAACGAGTCTCCCACGGCTGTACGTCACCCGGAATTTCAAGGTGTGACGTGGTGAAACCACAGAGCCCGGCTTTCGGTTTCGATCCTCGGCCGACCGCACCCTCATCTCGAATCTCCCCGCCCGAGCCCGTTGCGGCTCCGGCGTATGGAGCGATCGCAGTTGGATGATTATGCGTTTCCACTTTCATCACGATATGTGCCGGTTCTTCGACAACTCGGTAAATTTGGTCTGCCGCGTCTGGGAAGAACCGCGCGACGACCGGGCCCTCAATCACCGCGGCATTGTCGGAATATGCAGAAAGAATCCCTTTACCGTTAATGCTGCGATGGGTGTTGCGGATCATCTGAAACAAAGACCATTGCTGACTCAATCCGTCAATTAGCCAAGTCGCGTTAAAAATCTTGTGTCGGCAGTGCTCCGAGTTGGCCTGTGCAAACATCATGAGTTCGACGTCGGTCGGATTTCGACCTAAATCGTCGTATGCCGCTACCAGATATTCGATCTCGTCGCCGGAGAGTGCCAAGCCCAATCCCACGTTGGCATCAGACAACGCTAGCTCTGGTTCACCCGTCAGATTGATTTCGCCCAGCAACCCGGGCATAGGCCGATCGAACATCATGGAAAACACCTCGCCATAAACGACCGTTTCCGTCATGCGGTCATGTAATGCGCTAGCGTACCGATCGTCGGCAGCATCGATGTACCATCGAATTCCCCTTTCGACGCGAATAATTCCCGGTACACCTACTAGGCGAAAAATGTCCGTTGCTTTACTCGACCATGGTGATGTCGTCCCGATTCGCGGGACCACAACACAATAAGGATTGTGACCTTCTTTGAGAGGAGTACGCCGTGGTCCATAGTCAAGAAGCGCCCCGATCACTTCTCGTGTCCCACTTGGGAAAGGCTCATCCGCGTGCAGAAAATGTACATATTCGGCATATATATCGCCCACCGAACCGTCAATCGCGCGCAAACGATCGCGTACCTTATCGAGCTTATTTCTGGAAAATGCTGAGCGTCCTGTTAGTACCTCTAGATACGCCATAGCTCGATTCCGTTAGTCGTCGATCCGAACAAACCAATGCATTGGGCCAACGTCTTACCTCCTGACCCTGAAAAAGGTCTGGACGAGACACTTGCATTCTGTTTCTAGAACACACCGCGTCACCTTAATACCATGATTATGCGGGATGTCATCGAGTGCCCGGTAGATGCTTTCCACAGCCCCAGTCTTAGGTTCAGCCACCCCATAAACTAGCCGAGAAACTCGGGCATGAATCAACGAACCGATGCACATCAAACAAGGTTCTAATGTGACATACACTGTCGCTCCAGGAAGCCGGTAGTTATTTGCGCGAGCACATGCCGCGCGTAATGCAACTATTTCCGCGTGCGCGGTGGGGTCAGCTAGCGTACGTGGTTGGTTGTAACCCCGACCAACGATTTCGTCGCAACACACGACAACGGCACCCACCGGGACTTCATTGGCGGCCGCGGCCAATTTGGCTTGGTCCAACGCCGCAAGCATATAACGCCTATCTCGCAAGGAGTCAGTCAACCGACTCTTCGCTCGAGCGCGTATGAAATGCAGTAATCGCAACCGTTTGTAACTTTCATTGTAAAAAG